>Ga0208375_1000456_pt1 | contig 59380 bp, 54 predicted proteins | sample RifOxyD1_FD_184038 | JGI IMG/M metagenome (GOLD analysis project Ga0208375, IMG submission 184038) | Soil microbial communities from Rifle, Colorado - Rifle Oxygen_injection D1 (SPAdes) | ecosystem: Environmental > Terrestrial > Deep subsurface > Rock core/Sediment | place: Rifle, Colorado... | reverse complement strand
GATCGGCACGCACGATGTCGCTGATCGTTTCAACGGCGGTCGCCGGCATGAGTTGCATCAAGCCCTGCGCCCCGGCCGAGGAACTGGAACGGGTTTCGAAAGCCGATTCCTGCTTGATGAGGCTCAGGACCAGGATCGGGTCGAGACTATTTTCGCGGGCGAACTTCTGAATGATCTCCCAGTGAGGCGTCGGAAAGGTCATCCTGACCACGTAAGTGGAGAAGACGCGATCGTATCCGCGCTGAATCAACTCGCCGATAATACTGAACGCGCTCCAATAGCTTTTCGCGTGATAATTCAACGTCGCGAGGTACATCAGGAATGGACTGGCAAGCGCATCGCGGGGACGAAGATCCCTGAGCTCGAGCGCCGCGAAGTCGTGCGCTCCTTCGGCGATCAGTTTTTCGGCGCGACGCAACCGGACGACTTCGACGGGTTGAAGCTGCGGATCCATGTTCGTGGCGAGCGGCACCAAGGCTTCAATACTCGATTCAATATCGATCCCGCTCTGCATCGAGGCAAGCATTCCGTAAAAAGTCAGCGGTGAATCGTGCTGCAGGTCCTCGAACATCCGTTTCGCGTAACCCGAGTCCTTCTCATGCGACATCGCCTGGGCGAGCCAGTAACGCGCGCGAAACCGATAGTTCGCCCGGGGATAATCGTCGAGAAAGCGCCGGAAGCCTTCGGCCGCCTTGTCATAATGCCCGTCCCGAAAATCGGTCATCGCGAGTTCGAAAGCGTGAACATCGAGATCGGGACCCCTGTAAGTTTGCGTTCGCCGGTCAACCCGGGCGGGCTTGGGCTTGGCCCCCGACTCCGGAAAATATTTCAAGAGCGCCCTCATCTCTTCGGAGGATTTCGGATAAACGGCCGCGAGTTTCTGCGCCCACGAAATACAAAGCGTGAGGCGAAGCTTGCCACAGGCCTGCGAGTAATTACGAAGGCTTTCGGGGCGAACCGTTCCCAGCGAGTTCGTGGCCTGAAGACGTTGAAAAGCCTTTTCAAGAACCGGGATCGCCTGCTTCCATTTCAGGCTCGCCGAAAGCGCGTTGCCCATCACGAGTTCGGCCTGGGCGAATTCGTTCGGCAGGATTTTCAACAACGGTGAATAAGGGTTCTCGATCTCGATCTGCCGATTCGTAAGAATCGATTTCGAGGCCAGGCGAATGGCGTCCCGAAATTTCTTTTGTTCATAAGCCAGACCCGCTTCGGCGAGGTAGGCAGTTCCGGAAATCCAGAGAGCATAATCCGAGAATTCCGGATCTTTTTCCACTTTGGCGGCGATCTTACGCGCCTCGAGGATTTTCTCGAGTGACGCCGCGGCCGGCCCCGAGGGTTTGTGCTTGTTCTCGAGAAGGAGATACGCCCTTTTCAGGGCACGTGCTTTGGCGGATTTTGAATTGCGATAAACGGTGTCGATGAGGCTGTCAACGGGGCTTCCCGCAACTTCCTGCGGAATCGGTCCGGTCAGCACTTTTTCGAGCTGCGTATTGGGAACGGGGTCAGCACCATTCGCCGTCGCAAAGCACAGGATCCCGAACGCGACGAATGCGCCCACTTTCGCGGCGATGTTCATCCCTTCAAATCCCTGAGCGCGTCGCGACACATCCCGAGCGTTTTCCAAGCGCAGGGGGCACAAGCGCGCTCGAAAAGCTCAAGGCTCATCCGATCGGCAAGTCTTCGTTTGGCATCTCCCCAGCTCAACGTTTCGCCGCTTTTAAGGCCGAGCGCTTCGGCATGCGCCTCATCGAGCATTTTCACCTTATGCTCGGCCGCGCAAACGCCGTCGTTTCGACTCGGGCACGCCGAACAAATCGAGTCGGAGTTCATCACCACCTCGATTTCGGGAGAGGATGTTCGGAGCTGCTCAACGATGGCGTTAAAATTCGCGATGAATTCTCGCGAATAACCTTTGCCCATAAAACCGAGAGCGCAAAGAAAATGATGAGGACGAAACTTCAGCATGGCGGCAACTACTTATTCCTGCGACGCTCGAAGCGCCGCGATCGCGGCATCCAGATTACTCTTCATCTCAGAGCCTTCCTGGTTCTTCGCGCGCTCGAGGTGCTCGATGGACGCCGAAATGGCTTCTGCCTTCTTTTCCATGATTCCACGCAGCCCGCGAACCATGTCATTATACTGATCCGCCAGCTCAGGGAAATGATCTTTCTTCCTGAACGCCAGCTCCTCGGTAAGATTGCCGGTCTTAGCCTGCTGAAAGAAGCGACCAAGCTTGTATAACGGCCCCGCGATCCGATGCGAAATAAAGATACTGATCAGGAAAGCGAGCGCCATAACGATGGCCTGGAAGAAAATCAAAAACCAGAGGATTTCCATCCGGGTCTTTTCGATGACCGGAAAGGCCGGTCCGCTCGGATCGACGCGCAGGTAGTTCAAAAAATATCCGAAAAGATTATAGATAATGACCGGATATATGAAGCTGAGCGCAAAAAGCCCCGTACAGACGTAGATTGCGAAGCGAATCTGAAATCTTCCATTGATGAGGAAAATACCTCGACGATATGCGGGCATACGAAAATAATACTCCGGTCGGCGGGTAATAGTCCAGTTTCCAAAGTCTGACTCAATTCCTCGGAGTCAATTTGGTGACGGGAACGCCCGCGCCTTCAAAGCCGCAACCGTGGAACTGACGAATCAATTAGAGATTCCCGAAGACCTGCTTTAAATTAATGAGATCCCCATGTCTGGCTACAAAAAGGCTCTGATTCTGGCGGTTCTGCTTTTTGCGCGGCCAGGCCTTACCCTCTCCGCGATCGAACCTCCGATTCTTCGCGTCTCCATGGAGGACGAGCCGATCACGCTCAATTGGAATAACGTCCGGACGAGCACCGATCGCTTCATCATCTCGTTTTTGATGCGAGGTCTGCTCAAATATGATGACGAGGCCCGCCTGGTTTGTGACCTTTGTACGTCTTTTACCACTTCGCCAGACCGCAGATCGCTCCTGTTCGAGTTGTCCGACGAAAGCTGGTCGGACGGCGCGAAGCTCGAGGCCGAACAGTTCGTCGACTCCTTTCGCCGACTTCTTGACCCTGCGAATCGATTCCGCGTCCATGAGGACTTCCGGGTCATCGAAGGAGCGGTACAAAGCGCGAAGAAATGGGACCCGAAAAAGCTCGGCGTCCGGGCGGAAAGCAAACGAAAGCTTGAGATCCAGCTCTCAAGGCCGCTCAGCTTGTTTCCCCATCTTTTGACGACGGTTGCCGCGTTTCCGATCCGAAAGGAATTCCTGCACGACACCCCCCCGGCCGGGCAGAAAAAAAGCCTCCCTGACACGGGAGAAGAGCACGCGACCGAGGCGGTTCTCGGGCCCTACCAGCTTGCCGCCTGGGAACGCGGGAAGCGCATCGTCATCGAGGGCAATCAAAAATTCACCGGTTCGCGGCCGGTTTATCGAGTCGAATTCATTTTAGGGAAACACGCGGAACAGATCAAACGGTTCAAGGCAGGCAAACTCGATATCGTTTCGAACCCGACTACGGAAGACTTGCTCAAAGTGCCTGGCCAGAAGCTTCAGGTGAATCCGTACTGGGCGACGCGCAATCTCATCACGAATGCGGGTCGACAGCCGGGATCGGATCTCAGCTTCAGGAGAGCCCTTCTTTACGCTTTAGATCGCGACACACTTCCCGCCTATTTGAGGAGCGGCGAAAGGCGCGCTACCGGCGTTATCCCCCCGGGGCTTCTCGGCTATCGTGAGTTGCCGTTGGTTACCGTCGATCTGGCCCGTGCCCAGGCTGAACGGAGCCGCGCGGTACCCGCCCGACCAGTCACCCTAGAACTTCTGGTCCTCGATACCGAAGTCGATCGCAAGGTCGCCCAGTGGATTTCGGATCAACTCCAGAAGATTCAAGTGCGAATCAAAGTGATCTCAAAACCGAGCTCGGGTTATTACTCCGAACTGGAATCCGGAAAGTTCGATCTCGCCCTCGTGACCTGGGCTTTCGGAATCGCGAACCCGCTCGATCTACTCCGGACTTTTCATACGGATGCCGCCGAGAACCGGGTCAAATGGACGCATGTGGGATTCGATGCGCTTCTTGGACAACTTCTTCAGGAAGAAAAGCCCGCCGAAGCTGCTGCCTTGGTGGACCAGACCTGCCAGACCCTTGAGGTGGCGGGTGTCGGGGCGATTCCGCTCGGGTACCCGACCCAGCCGTTCCTTCTCGGTCGCCGCGTCAATAATTTCGCCACCACACCGTTTGGCGACCCCGATTTGGTCAAAATTCAGCTGAAGCAGTAGGTCGGGGAGCTAGGTCGGGCATAGATTGCCGACCGCGTCTGCGCGTCCAACGTTCAGGTCGCCGTGCCTGTCGCGCGGCCCGCTGCCGCTTCCGACAGCGCCTCCCCCCATCGGCTTCACACCGGCCGAGCCCCGAGCCCGACGCGGGCCCGGCGTTGAATAGCCAAAAATCCCTTCATTAACGTGCAGGCTAGACAAAGCACCAAGTTTAGACTAATTAATTTAGAACCACTATTCAGGAGTAGCTCAGTGGTAGAGCAGCCGGCTGTTAACCGGCTGGTCGGGGGTTCGAATCCCTCCTCCTGAGCCAATTAAAATAAGACCCTCTGATTTCTTGAATGAAGTCAGGGGGTTTTTAGTTTTCCGTGGCTGGTTTTTTCAGAAACCCGAACCAATCCGAACCCTCACCCCGAACCGAGTGTCACGGTCCGTAGTTTCTGGTCCATTTGCCTCTGCGTTTCGATGACTCTCTCATCTCGCGCCTTGGCGTATCGTTCGGTTGCCCTCAAGTCACTGTGCCCGGCCACCTTGGCGGTAGCCAGGATGTCCTTGCACGTATCGTAATGCTCCGAGAGCGATGCGTGGCGAATCAGATGCGTGCCCCGGAAGGGCAGCCCCGCTTTCGCCAAAGCCTGATCGTACCGATGGGCGATTTGTCGATAGGTCACGATCTCGCCATTGTCGTGAAACAACAGACCTGATCGAACCCCGCTCCTCATCACCCATTCGCGAAAGACTCTTGCGACAAAATCGTTGATTGGAATTTCCTTCCCGCGATTTGCCTTCGAGCCGTTCACGATCTTGGTTTCCCGCCCCTTGACTCTCGCCCACTGGACCTTGCGACGAACGAGGATTTTTCCTCGATCGAAGTCAAAGTCTTCGTAGTGGAGAGCCGCCGCGTCCTGAATACGACCGTAGATCGCGTACTGCATCAACGCGATGTAATACACGACCTCCCATTTCGTATTGCCGACCACTTCCCAAAACGCGGCGATGAACTTCTTGAACTCCTCTACGGTCAGGTCTTTCCGAATTGTCTCGCCTTCCCGAACCCGGAGCATCTTGTTGTGATCTCGCAGGAACGGGGGACGGTAATTTCTGTTAAACCGGGACGTGTAATAGTTCAAGATTCCCCGAAGCACCGTGAATTCGTGGTCAAAACCAAGTCGGTTTGCGTTCAGAGTTTCCAAGTACTCAGGGCGCTTGACCCACCGAATCCAAGCATCGATCGTTGACGGGTCGATGTTTTCAACCTCCACTGAATCAAGTGGCCTGAAGTGCTTCAAGTAAGATCGATAACGATCCTGAGTGGTCGTTTCGAGGTGCGGGAGCATGTCGGCAAGCCATCGTTCCGCAAGCTCCTTGAAGAGCATCTTGGACTTTGGCTTAAGCGCCTCCTTCACTGCATCCTTGACGGCACTGCTTTGGCGAAACGTTTTCGCCTCCGCGAACGAATCGAAGTAGCGTTTTGTTCGCTGCCTCTTCCCGTTCACCGTACCCAGATCCAAGGATGCGACGAACTTTGCACCCCGACGGGGCTCATTATACTTGCCGGTCTCCTTATCTAAAATCAACACCCGGTAAATCCCCGGGTGCCGGGCTATTCTTTCCAGTTTTTCACTCACTTAACTTCCCTTTCTTCGACCCACGAATCTAGGGAACTGAGCCGGAAGCGAACCCCTCTCCGGCCCATTCGGACAAAGGGAATCTTCCCCTGTCGCTTGAGTCGGCGAAGGTACACCTCCGAGATAGAGAGATACCGAGCAGCCTCTTTGTAGCTAAACAGCTGGTTTTCAAAGAACGGTAGAGTAGAGCCCTGAATACCTTTCTGCGAAGATAGGCGCAAGTCCTGCTCTAAGCTGAGCAAGTCTTGCTTGCTCATGATGGCGTCTCCTCGTTGCTATCGTCTTTCTCCCGAACCGCAGGATTGATATGAACTATTTCACTCGGCGGCCCCCCATTCGGCGACCGCAGTTCACTCACTAGAACCCACTGATATTTCGCCAAGACCTTAAGAGCCATTTGCACCAGCTCTGGGGAATCGAGCCCTGACCACCCCTTGCGGTAAATGTCTCTAGTCGCCATGCCGTCGCAAACTTCGCCAGATTTGATTTTCTTAACCAAAAGATGAGCTGCCCGAATATGAGGACTTATAACGGGAGAATAGGCCTTGCGCGCATGCGCTTCCAGATATGCACACCACCGAGCGGCTAATTTTGTCGAATCCAAGCTCACACGCATTTCGCATGTAGAACCTGCCGCCACTTCGATGAGATGAAAAATCAAAGCGAGGCTCGGCATTAGGGAGCGATATTTACTGAGATGTGCCTCGAATGCAGATGACTCAATGCACCCCGAGCAAAGTCGCCGCTCCAAAGCAGTGTACCATTCGACAAAGAGCGCCTGCGCATCGTCCGTAAATCGAAGTTTTATCGACTTATCGCAATCAATCGATTCGAGTAGAGCCTTGTTTATTGATGCAAGTTCTCGAAGAATTTTGTCGGCTTTTTTAGCTGCATCCTGATTCGGAGCCCGATCAATGTACTCATACGCTGATCGCCTTTTGGGCCACACCATGAGTTGAAACCGTGCAAGTAGCCCGTCGTCACCGGAACCGCGCGAGAATACCTGTTCAAAATACTGCTCAAGGCGGTCATACTGAATCCCTCCAAGGATCGATACGCAAATCACCTCGGCAAATGTTGTATCTCGAATCACGCGGTCTGATTTGTATGGGCTATCTCCAGACCAAGCTTCCAAATAGAATTGCCGATCTCCTTCTCGGCCTTTCTTTTCTAAATTCATCAAAAACCCTGTCAGCTCGTCACGGAAGATGAGAACGCCGAAAGGATTTTCGCTTAAGATCTGATGAAGTTTTTCAATTGTTGCATCATTCGTAATGAACGCCTGAAGGACCGGCTTGTTTTCAGCCTCCTCCCTTGCCTCGGCCAGCTCTTCTTCAAGGGCGGCGGTTTGATCTGACGTCAAACCCCCATCGGACAGTCCCGCTTCAAGCTCTTTTATCTTCTTTTCGAAAGTCTTCTTCTTTCCATCAAACTCTATTTTCTCCTTCCGGTACTTTGCAAAGGCCTCTTTTTGTAAGGCATTGGTTGTTTTAACGCCCTCCCCAATTGAAGGCGACTTCTTCGTTCCGGGCGGAGATATCACCATTCCCCATAGATTCGGGACAACTGCCCAGGAATCTTCGGCTTTTGGAAAAATTTGAGCCCTTCTGCCAATGAGTGCAGAGGCCGCCACGACCGAAGAAGCGGCCAGGAAATCAAGAGGCACCTGCATCCGCTCCGAAACGTCGGCTATCCAAGGCGCCAGGGACGGGGGAAGCATCTCGTAAATCAACTCAGGCACATCAGGTTCGAGATTGGGGAGCGATAGAGGAGCCATCCACGTGACCGCGTGCGGGGAGTAGCGCATGACGCCCGACGCGATTGATCGAACTTCTTCATCAGTCAATGGCGGCACACATCCAGTCCTGTTTTCTTCAGTCAACGCTGCTCGAATCGCCTCGAACGTCAAGCCGACTCTCACTAACTTGCACCCGAGACGAAAGAGACTATCGTTTCGATTACCTTCTACGATCTTCTCTCCGGCGACCTTTTGCTGGGTTTTGTCAGTTTTGGCAGTCAGCAGCGACAATAGCGGGGCGGGTATTTCGGCAAGCTCTAGCTCACCCGGAGCACATCCCGGAAGCCATTCATAGGTGCCGCCAGATCTGTGTTTACTTGGCGAGACAACGATTATACCGCCATCAGATCGAACATCCACACCAGGAAGAATACCTACGGAATTTCCAACGACCTTTCGAGGATGCTTGAATATGTAGTGAAATCCCGCACCCCCTGTTTTCGCGGTTACCGTGCGAGGCAATGGGCCGTGGATCGCTTCAAACTCCTTAAGCGACTTATCCCCGCCGTGTCTCGGATCTATATCCAGTGCAATCCCGAAACTAGTCCCTGTTGCAATTCCGATATTGGAGTGAGGATGGGACTGCCAAAACTGACGAATGCGCTCCTCATCCGACGTAGCGTCTTTCACCCCGTTTTTCGTCATCGGGTGCTTTCCTGGCTGTGCGCACTGCGTGCCGCGCGAGCAGGAACACCCCTCCGGTCCTCTCACCGTATGCATCGGTACTACCGCTAAACCTAATTGCGCATACCTAACGGCAGCTTCGAGTGTGGTATTTGGCCTTTCACTTGCGGTGGGATTCATTCCACACCTCCGCGGTTGGAGCCCATTTCCTCAAGAATTTGGATTATTCGACGGGTTAGTCCTTTGTCACCAAAGGCGCGAAGAATACGCCCTCTAAGTGGCGGCCATGCTGGAGAATCTCCCATCTCCAATTCTACTGCATCAAGAACTGTTGATCGGCAAAGATCTATCGCAGCGCCAGCCTGCGCAATCTCAAGTTCAATTTTTTTCATTATTTTCGACTCCCGGCCGGAGTCGAAGAAAGAAGCAACCTTTTTGACTATCCATCCAACCCTCCAGCCACTCCCTAAATCGTTAACCAGTTACGCAGGCCACCACGACGATGCGTATTGCTCGCGTCTTGTTTCGTTGTTCTGATTTCTTGTTTAGGGAAGACCAGCGATGGGGGTTGTTGAGTTTATATGCTCACAACACACCTTGTGGATCTTGAGCAACTTCTTACCAGCGCCTGGCCCCAGAAGTCAATGGGAGGCTATTCTTTGCTCAAATCGAATTCGAATAGCTTCTTGATCGGCACACCGATCGTGTCTGCAACTCGAAATAGGGTCCAAGCCTGAACGTCAACGGAACCAGACTCAATACGGGACATCGTTGCCCTCGAAAGACCACCCTCTAAACAAACCTTGTCCTGGGAAAGTCCCTTTGATTCACGAATTCTCCGAATATTTGCGCCGAGACGTCGGAGGCACTCTTTCTTTGTCATGAAAAGAGTCTCCAAAGAAAAACAGCACCTTACGCTTCATATGCGAAGGTATTTTATACGGAGGTATCGTAAAAGAAGGTATTTCTTGACTTGCCGAGTCCAGTATTCTATCTATTGCACCGGACGCAAGGAGACCAACATATGGTTACACGCTTGAGAAAGCTCGGAGCAACAATACGTGCAATAGCAGTCGGAGCAGTAAACGTAATTTCCGGCATATTGCTTGTGAATATGGTGATCATAACGGCAATCGCGGTCTTTAACCTGCTTAGTCTGGCACCTCTCCTTCCCGCCGCTGCGGCAGATGTCTACGCTGAATCTACCGCCTGTACCAAAGTGAAGTTCATTAAACAGGTCGGCGGCTGCAACGCTTTGGGCCTTTGTAACGTCGAGTTTTCCGATGGTACCTTTGGAAGATCTAACAAAGCTGTTCGCGGAAATGCTGTTTGCGTAAAGCGCGGTAGTTGGTTCGGGGATTTCTTTCTCGGAACTTAAAAAATCGCGGCGGCCGAGCGAATATTACGCCTATGTTTTAACGACACCCCCCTCCCCCCGGGGTCCCGGTGCGCATTGCATTGAGGAACCGCTGCAATAGGACTGTGGAGCCGTCCCGACAGGTAGGCAATAAGCGGTGCCACCGAGGAATCATGCCTTGGGGAAGACTCGATCGGAACTAGCGGTGAGGAGCGCCCGTTCGGGCTCTACTGGATCGAAACCGACCCTTGGTCGTGGCTCCACCTCCCCAGATTCCGCTGAGATCGATCCAAATGCTGATCAGGTAATCTCGAATACAAATCCATCCAATGAAGACCGCCATGATTTGCGGGATCAGATTAGAAAGAGCTGTCGAACTTTCCATAAATGCTCTGCTTCGCGTATTCAAAACTGAACTTTTGAATACGATTTAATTTCAAAATTGAGGCCTTAATAATATTCATCTTTTCAGCTCGGAACCGCAGGGGTTTTGAATACACCGCTGCTCAAGGATTTCTGAACCGCTCCCACAGATACCCCCAGCTCCCGACCAATCCCTCGGAGCGAGACTCCTTTCGCACGAAGATGGTGTATCGCCTCGTCATCGCGCCGCCTAGGCCGCCCCAGCCGCGTTCCTTTCGCTTTGGCAGCTTTTAATCCGGCTCGAACCCGTTCTTTGATTAGCGCAGCCTCAAATTCAGCAAAGGCCCCAATGATATGAACCATCAGGCGTCCGGCGGCGGTCGTTAAGTCAATTTGATCCCTGAGACTGACGAACTGAATACCTATTTCGCTGAATTCCTGAAGCATCAGGATCAAGTCTTTTAGGCTTCTGGCAAACCGATCCAGCTTCCAGCAAAGAACAATATCAAACTTACGAGCGCGAGCATCGCCTTGCAATTCCTTCAGCAGAGGCCGGTTTCGATTGGTCCCCGTGGCCGTTTCTTCGTACACCCTGTAAACGTCCCACCCGCGAGCCGTGACGAATTCCATTAACTCGCTTACCTGCAGGTCCGTACTCTGATCTTCAGTGCTAACACGACAGTAAATGGCGACTCGGCTTTTACCCGGGGTCATACTTCGCTCCTTTGGCAGCGAGCCATATATCGGAGCGGATAACGTAAAGCAAATGTTTTACAATTGATTGTAGCGATACTAAAATGGCTTTATGCGCACCCTAAAAACGAAAAGCATCAAATTCGAACTGCCTCAACGACACTTCTGTCACGGCGAAAAGGAAATGACCTCGATACGGCTACACGTTAGCCTGAAGAGAGAGATCGAGGCACTAGCCGACAAATTCGGCTGGGATACGACGGACGTCATCGTTACGGCCCTAGATCAGTTCGTGCAATGGGCCAAGTCGAACAGAACAAGCTCCAGGGAGGCGCATGAGCGATGACCTTGCTTCTACTATACCGCCGACGATCAAGCCGATTGTAGACCTCATCGGCAGCTCTGCCATTCGCAAATCTGTGTATCGTGTTTCACCAGGACTATGGGAATTACCCGACGAAACGCTTTTTAGGACATTCAAGCCGTCAAATGCAGCCCTAGATTTACGCAAAGCCTTTTGGGACTTCGTGCCCCTGTCTTTAGCGCGAGGGGACAAAATAAAGATCTCCAAAATATGCGCCGCCACTTCATGTTCCTATGCCTGGGGATATGAACTCTTCACACAATCGCCCGAATTTATTGTGTGGCTATTTCGCCCGATTCGAAATCTTCGCGGACATGCGGAGCTAGAACTGCTTTCAGCGCTTTGCGACCGGGTTTCAGAAATCGCACATGCGCCCGTGATCGACGACAGAGGGCGGGTGCTATCCGGAAACGCCAAGGCAGTAATGCGGGCCGTGGACCTTCTTTGGCCGTTAGTCAGAGCCACACCCAGAAAATGACGCGCATCATCACTGGGGGCCCATTTCTTCATATTTTTAGGGTGCACGCGCAGCATGAAACGTACCCCGACCAACGCGCAGCAGTTGCGGCGATGCCGCTAGGGAACCGCCGGCTAGAATATCTCTATGGACTACTTTACCGGAATTATAGTTGTATTAGTCCAACCGCAGTGCGATTATAAGCTATTGAAATAACCGCACTATGGGGTAGCAGTGGAAGACATCAAAATATTATCAAAAGAAATAGTCCAGCTCGCGAGACTATCCCTAACGGGGTCCCGCAAAGATCTTGAGTTCTACATTCGCCGGCTTATTAGAAAAATTCAGAAATGGGACACCGCCGCTGCAGCCGAGCTAGCAGAGATTGTAAATCACCTGCCAAAGCGGTCCTCGGTCGTTCGGTCCAACGAGATAGATTCGATGCCCGTGGATAAAGATACGAGACTAAACCTATTAAAGGTTGATCCAAACCCATTCATTGAAAATGAGCCGATACTTTTAGATCGAATAACAAGTGAACTAGATGACATCGTCGCGGAACGAGCCCGCCTCGAAGAACTACTGCTCGCCGGCGCGGAAGCAACAAAGGCGGTTCTATTTGTTGGCCCCCCCGGAGTTGGCAAGAGTCTATCCGCCAAGGTGCTTGCTAGGAACCTAAAGTTACCCTTACTGACCCTTGATCTTTCTGCAGTGATGAGCAGCTTTCTTGGAAGAACAGGCAGCAACATTAGAAATGTTTTCGACTTTGCCAAAAGTTCAACGTGCGTTCTTTTTTTAGATGAACTTGATTCAATAGCGAAGAAGAGAGACGACTCTGCGGAAGTCGGCGAATTGAAGAGGCTCGTAACGGTTTTATTGCAGGAACTGGATGCATGGCCTGCAGACAATCTCATTATCGCGGCAACAAATCATGATGAGCTTCTTGATCCAGCCGTGTGGCGCCGCTTTGATAGGATTATTAGATTTCCAGCCCCCACAGAAAGTCAGGTCACTGAAATTATTAAATCCGAATTATCGGGATGGAAACAAGTTGGCCCAGACCTGCTAGCTGTGCTCGCGCTCTTGCTCAAGGACCAATCGCATTCAGAAATAATTCGAGAAATCAAAAACCTTAAAAAAACTACTATTCTAAAGGGCGGAGACTTCGATTCTGCGGCGGAGACCTATATCGCTTTGGCGATGAGCAAGTTAACTCATGAAGACCGAATCAACGTTGCGAATATCTTGCACAGAACTGGTCGCGCCTCACAACGCAAAATTAGTGAATTGACCGGAGTAAGCCGAGACACCATCAGGAAGAAGGCCGACCTAGGATCAGAAGCGTGACTTGAGAGGAGAACCTACTAATGGCAAATAAGAACTATCTATTTGGATTCGGCGAAAGATTGACGGCTCCTATTCCGCCTCCAAAAATAAAGCCCACGAAGTCTCATCCATATTCGATCGAAGATGCTGTTTCGCGCTTGGCGTCGCCACTCGAAAAAACAGTAGAATCTTTACTCAAGCTGCCACCACTTGCATGCCCCGATGAGCAGGTTGTTACCCCGGTAACAATCCATCCCAGCTACCTCTCAAAGAGCTATTTTCCGGAAACACTGCTTTGGGCATACGGTCTCCGCTCCGTTGGAAGTCGGCCAGCCAGAGTGTCTCCAGAAAAAGTCACACAAAAGAAAGTCAAGGACTCCTACTTAACGACAACGCTTTTTGTCGCCGGGAAAAAAGCAAGTTTTGAAAGTTTAGCGAACAATATTGTTTCCATCAAAGATCACGAAGTAGACATTTCGAAGCTTAAAGAGATTGATATCAAATGGCTGGAAGATTTTCGCAAAATCGAGGACATCCACCCATTTTATCCCGGAGAAAGGGTCAAGAGATCCAAGCAGACCCATGCGAACGAACGGCTCCACGAGGTGGCTATTCATTGCTCGGACGCAAAAGAGGACGGATTTATCTTGGATTCTTTTCTTCATTATGCGGAAAAACTCCACGTAGAGGTGGACATTGATCGACGCATTTTTGCGCAGGGGCTTTGCTTTTTGCCCGTAGAAGGCACAAAAACGGCGATGCTTTTGTTAGAGAGATTTTCATTTTTACGAGTCATCAGAAGAATGCCGATGATTGGCGTTAGGATCAAGCGAAGGAGAGCCAAAGGACATGTCGCATACGAATTACCCAAGGCGGCAGCTACTGATCTTTCAATCCGAGCTGCAATATTCGACGGCGGTCTGCCGGAGGATTCAAACCTATCCTCTTGGGTGAACTACAAAGATTTAGTCAAACATGATGATCCGGACGAGGAAGATTTTTCGCATGGTGAAGCGGTCACTTCTGCCTTTTTATTCGGTCCAATTGAAGCGGGGAAAACGCTGTCAGCTCCATTTGCAAATGTCGATCACTACAAAGTCTACGATCAGCAGCTGGACATTGACGAGGACCTATTTGACGTTCTTGAACGTGTCACCTCCGTTCTCAAACAAAAGGAATATGATTTCATTAACCTGAGCCTTGGACCACACTTGCCCATCGAGGATGATGATGTCCATGTTTGGACCGCGACATTTGATCAACTCTTAAGTGACGGTCAAACCCTCGCAACCTTTGCCGTGGGCAATGACGGTGATTTGGATCGCGAGTCTGGAAATGCAAGAATTCAAGTGCCCTCCGACTGCGTGAATGGTCTTGCTGTCGGGGCGTCCGATTCTACTTCCCCCGGGCAGTGGAGACGTGCCGAATATAGCTCCGTCGGCCCAGGAAGAGCCCCCGGTTTCATAAAGCCTGATCTCCTTGCTTTTGGCGGCTGTGAAAAGGAGCCCTTTTTCGTCGTTGACTCCAGGTTGGCTCGCAAAGCACAGGGGGAACTTGGCACTAGTTTTTCTTCACCTTTAGCACTTAGGGTTTCGGCGGGGTTACGCTCTACTCTGGGCAATAGATTGAATCCGCTTGGTTGCAAGTGCCTGTTGATTCATCACACTGATAATGGAGATTATCCCGCTATCGACGTTGGGTGGGGACGAATCTCAAATGAGATAGATGCGTTTCTCACCTCGGATGACTCAACTGCGAAAATAATTTATCAAGGCACGCTGGAGCCGTCGAAATATGTGAGAGCGCGGATTCCAATGATTACCGGACTGGACGGCCTTGTAACAATAAAAGCTACGTTCTGTTTTGCTTGCGAGATCAATTCACAAGAGCCGTCAAATTATACTAATAGCGGTTTGACGGTTACTTTTAGGCCAGACGTCAATGATCTGGAAAAAACGCAGACGTTCTTCAGCAGTGCAAAGCTGTTTCCCACAGAAAGCGACTTAAGGAATGACGCTCACAAATGGGAACCCGTATTACACAATTCGGTCAGAAAACGAGGAGATAATTTTAACGATCCCGTTTTCGATATTCATTATGTGGCTAGAGATGGTGCCTCTAAAGCAACGTCTGCGAAATCTATTCCTTACTCGCTGGCGATCACCGTGCATGCACCGAAAGAGCCAAATCTATATAATAAAATTGCCCAGAAATATCGAACACAGCTGGAAATCTTGCAACCAATCGCAATCGAAATTCAACGCAATCTAAAAGGATAAATGGACGACCAGTACCTCGCTGCAAGCTTTTCACGCAAAACTCAAAGGGTACTCCCGGGGAATTACTCAGTTGCTCTTGTAAGGTCTCGCATCAAGACCATCAGCTCTGATTTCAGTCTCCTCAAATTGAAGCGTCCGAATGAGAATTATTTGCGCAATGTATATTCCGCATGGGTGCCCTTTTGCATTTACAAATCTCCTCAGTCGGTTTTAAATCATGGAAAGCATTGGATAATCTACGGAGACCCAGGTGCAAGTGAGAGTCTTATCCCCATTATTTCAAACAAAGGTCCTGCAGAGCGAGCTTCGCGCCTTCGCTTTTCCGGAGGACTTAGAGCAGAGGCACAAAGTCCTTCTTCCTTGGCTAAAGGCGCTTCGCAGCGGAACCCTAGATGAAGTCAAGGAGGTGTCGCTGCATGGAGACTTTCTGCACGACATTTTCCAAAAAGTATTGGGATACCGCTCCGTTGTCGCCGGAGAGGGACAAACTTGGGAGGTTCATGCGGAACAGACCATCTCCGATGGCGGAGGAAGCGCTGATGGCGCATTAGGCATCTTCACAGCAGTTTCCGAGAAGAAAGGCTCCTCCCCAAGGCTGTCCGGCCAGATCCTTGCACCGATCGAACTGAAAGGAGCTGCAGATGATCTCGATCGACCGTCCCCAGGAAGAAGGGAGAGCGCAGTTGAACAGGGATGGCGTTACGCAAATCACGCCCGTGACTGCCGTTGGGTCCTAGTTTCTAATTACCGCGAGATCCGCCTTTACCACACGAGACGCACACCTGCTCTGGCCGAAGTATTTATGCTGGAAGAACTTGCTGAAAAAGAAGATCAATTCAAGAAATTCTACTTTTTGCTATCCAGGGACCGATTCCTGCCGGCTCGGGAGACACCTAGCTCACAATCAAAGACAGACCAGTTACTCACTCAATCAGAGCAGGCAGATGAAGACCTCACATCCGAATTTTATACTGAGTACAAAGAATTGCGCCTGCTGCTTGTGAAGCATTTTCTAACATCTGCCCCACAGGACATTAAGGACCGGAATCATCAAGTCATCGAACGGGCGCAAAAGGTTCTCGACCGCATCTTGTTCATAGCGTTTGCCGAGGACAAGGGTTTGTTACCCAAGCAAACCCTTGCGAATGCATATATCCACAAAGATCCATATAAACCTCGGCCAATTTGGGACAACTATAAGTCTGTTTTTCGCTGGATCGACACCGGAAACAAGGAGCAAGCAATTCCCGGTTACAACGGTGGACTATTTCGCTTAGACCCATTGCTCGATGAGGCATTAACGGTTCCCGATGACATTTGCTCACGCATGAAGGATGTTTCCCGATTTGACTTCGATACGGAAATTTCAGTCAACATACTCGGTCAGATCTTCGAACAATCAATTACCGATCTCGAAGAATTGCGTGCGATCAGCGAAGGGCGAGAATTCGACAAAAAGAAAGGAAAGAGAAAACAGCAGGGGGGTATTCTACACCCCGCCATTCGTCACACAGTATATTGTGAATCAAGCTCTTGGCGGATATGTTCGATCCAAAGAAGCTTTAATACGAACTGAAATTGGATTTGAACAGATCCCGGCTTCAGCAAAGAAGAAGAAACAAATTGCCGAGATTCAGTTTTGGGAGCGATACCGAGACACGGTACTCAAAAGGACCCGCATACTAGACCCCGCGTGCGGCTCTGGAGCGTTCCTAATTGCTGCGTTTGATTTTCTCTACCGCGAGTACTCAAGGGTAAATGAGGCGCTAGCTGCGCTCAAAGGCGGCCAGCACAGTCTCTTCGATCTAAACACTACAATTCTGACAGAAAATCTCTTTGGCGTAGATCTCTCCGAAGAATCAGTCGAAATCACGAAACTTTCCCTTTGGCTAAAAACTGCCGAGCGGGGGAAGCCCCTTACCGCCCTGGACGATAACATCAGGTTTGGAAACTCTATTGTTAGCGATTCATCAATCGCCAAAGAAGCATTCAACTGGACGAAGAACTTCTCGAAGATATTAAACTCCGACGGAGGTTTTGATGTCGTGATCGGAAATCCGCCTTATGTCCGACAGGAGGCGCTAAAGCCCTTCAAGGGGTATCTTGAAGAATGTTATTCCTCTTATTCAGGTTCAGCAGACCTCTATGTTTACTTTATAGAAAAGTCCATAGAGCTTCTGCGTCCGAATGGATATCTCAGCTTCATCGTTACTAATAAATGGTTGAAGGCCGCCTATGGTGAGCCCCTGCGAAGCTTCCTATCAGACCAATCTGTCGCCGAGCAGATCATTGATTTCGGTCATGCACCAATTTTTAAGGATGCTGACACATTTCCCTGTATAGCAACCTTCAGAAAGAAAGAGAAAGCAGAGCACGACCATCCAGTAACCGTTGCATATATCCCGCGTGAGAAATTGCCGGAAATTAATCTGTCTCAGTTTGTTAGACAAGAAAGCAACACAAAGCCGTGGTCTGCATTTGGGGCCTCCCCGTGGAGCGTGGACTCACTGGAGGTAGATCAGCTCGTCTCTGACCTATTTAAGAGAGGGAAACCTCTAAGCGTCTTTGCGGGAACTGACGTTTGTGCTGGCATTAAGACTGGTTTTAACGACGCCTTCTTGATTGATGACGACACTCGCACAAAGCTAATTGCATCAGATCCAAAATGCGCCGAAATTATTAAACCCTACCTTCGGGGAGAGGACATTCAGCGTTGGAGCTCTTCAGGGCAGGGGAATTGGATTATTCTGCTTAGGTCTTCCGGCGATTTCGAATGGCCTTGGAGCACGGCAAAAAACCCAGAAGCCGAATTTGAAAGGACCTACCCGTCGATATATGGCAGATTTGCCGCCTTTCGCAAGGAACTCAACGATCGCCAAGATCAAGGAAAATTCTGGTGGGAGTTGAGGCCGTGCGCTTTCTATGACCATTTCAAAAAGCCAAAAATTTTCTACCAGGAAATTCAGTTTCACCCGTGCTACTCCATCGGGCGCGGCGAAATGCTCACAAATAACAAAGTTTTCTTCTTTCCATCGGATGATCTCTACTTACTTGCGGTTCTTAACTCCCCTCTAATGTGGTGGTTGTGCTGGCGCTATTTACCGCACATGAAAGATGACGCTCTAAGCCCCTCTGCGTATTTGATGAAAGCCTTACCCATCGCAGATCCCGGAAAACTTCGCCCTCAAATAGAACTCCTTGTCTCTCAACTCATCGAGCGGGTCGGCGATGACGCGCAGAAGGCGATGACGGTCTCAAGGTGGGTAAAGAGCCGTTTTGAAATTGTCAGCGACTCAAGTCTAGGCTGGGCGGCGATGAATGTGGACGAGTTTATTGGCGCCATCAAGAAAAGGGCGCCTAAACAATTGCGCAATTTTTCGCCTAAAGTAATTGCTGAGCTAGAGCGTATTCACCGAGAACAGCTGCTTCCACTTAAGGAGAGCGCAACCGCTACCGCACTGCTCGAACAGGAGATCGCAGCCCTGGTCTTGAGTGCGTACAAAATGACAACAAAAGAGGTAGCTCTCCTAATGGCGTCCCTGCCTCCAAGAACTCCGATAGCCTCGGCTTAACAGGTGAATTGTTTATCTCTTCTTCCTAAGAATACCGAACCATTCCCGAACCAAGGGTAGCTACAAAGGGGTTGCCCGGTATCTCTCAGTATCGGAACTCAGTGCCCTAAGTTGTTGATATTGTGAATTTCACATTTCACATCAGGAGCTTGGCGCGGGGTCTAATCGCGCCCTCCTCCTGAGCCATTTAAAATACCCCTCGTTGAAAGTTAAATCTTTCCGGGGGGTTTTGCTTTTTATCCTTAGGCAATTTTAGTTTTGAGAGCAATTTGAGAGCAAATTCAGATCCGCAGCATGGACAGCTTTTCATCCATCTGCTTCTGAACCTGGATCACTTTCTCGTCTCTCACTTTCGTGTACTTCATCGTGGACCGGATATCCCTCTGGCCAGCCATTTTAGCAGTCAGGAGGAGGTCCTTGCTGTGGTCATAGAACTCCGTGAGGGAGGCATGACGGAGCAAGTGAGTCGCCCGGAAGGGCAAACCCGCACGTTGAAGGGCTTGGGTGTATCGGTACTCGATTTGTCGGTAAGTGAGGATTTCCCCATCTATCAGGAAAAGAAGTCCCGAGCGCACCCCTGATTTGAGAATCCATTCTTTAAAGACTCTGGCGGCCAGGTCACCCATGGGGATCACCTTCCCGCCATTCGCCTTGGAACCATCCACCAACTTTGTCTCGAATCCCCTGGCTCTCGGCCACTGGATCTTCTTGTTGATGGCGATGCGGTTCCTGACGAAATCAAAGTCCTCGTAATGAAGGGCTGCGGCTTCCTGCACACGGCAGTAAGTCGCGTACTGCATGAAAGCGAGGTAATAGACCACCTCGCAATCAAATTCGATACAGACTTGCTTAAGAGCATCCATGAACGCTTGGAACTCACCCACAGTCAGGTCCTTGGAGATTTTCATCTTCTCTTTGACCTTGAGCATGGGCTTGTGGTCCTTCAGAAAGGGCAGCCGGTAATTCCGGTTGTACCGTGACGCGTAGAAGTTGAGGATTCCACGCAAGACACTGAACTCGTGCTTATAGTCGCAACGAGTGGCGTGTCCCCTGGCCAGGTACTCAGGCTTTCTGATCTCGGCTATCCAGCGGTCAATGTCACTCGGACTGATCTTCTCGACCGGCATATTCCAGAACAGTCTGAAATGTTGCAGGTACGACTTGTACCGAATCTGAGTCGAAACATTCTTGCTGGGCAGCCAGACCTCTTGCCAGACCTTCACGACCTCACCAAAGAGCATCCCAGCTTCCGCGCTTGTGCGCTCTAGCTTGGGTTCTTCGTGAACTTTCCCCTGATACTGTGACCGAAGGTAATAGACCTTGGCTTGCGCCAGAGTATCGAAGTACTTGCTCATCCGCCTGAGGACTCCGTTTCCTCGCTTTTCCATTCGGAAAGCACGAAACCGCATCCCTTTGGCGGGTTCTTCCCATTTCTGGAGTTCCTCATTCCAAAGCAGAATGCGGAACACTCCGGGGCAGTCTGTTAGTTTCTCAAGTCTTCGTTTCACTTCACTTCTCTTTCCTCGATCCATTGATTGAGGGAGCTGACGCGAAACCGAATTGCACGATCGCCGACCAGGACAAAGGGGATATGCCCTCGTGCCTTGAGCCTGCGAAGGTACACCTCGGACACTGAGAGATACTGAGCAGCTTGTTTGTAGCTTAGGAGTTGGTTTTCAAAGAACAACCGATCTCCTGCGGGACAATCGGCGAATGCAAAGTCGTTATAGCGCACTTCGTCCCCATTCTCGAACCAGCTTTTCCCGAACAGGCCGAAAGCTCCAACCCGCAACCAAGCAGCTTGTGGGCGTGGGCTCTTGGCTGGTTGCTTGCGAGGATTGGTAGGGGCTCTCGGCCTGTGGGTTTAGGCTCTGGACCATGGACCATAGGCCATTGGCACATTGCCCAAGCCGTTGCGGTGGGTGTAGTGGATGCGCGGTGTACTTATAGCTCACAATAAGTTCCCTTAATCGCAACAACGTTACTAAAGAGATTCTTTGTCTTTCGCGATTCCTTCGTGTCTATTTGAACAACCAGTACGCGAGTCATCAGAAGGTCCAGATCAATTTCGCCACTGTCGGGAGGATGGCCCATAGCTGCCTCAAACCACTGATAAAGCTTTGAGTGGCTCGAAAAGGTCTCATAATGAGCATTCAAGAAGGCCGATGCCTTTTCTCCCTGAAGCTGGCCGTCGGTGACCTCGAACGTAAGATGGAGGCCTAGCCGACCCGCAACGAACTTGCTCGCTTTGACTTCGATAAGTCTCGCCCGATAGTCCCCCGGGGGAATCAGTACCTGCCGTTGTCCAACTTTGAATTTCATCCAATCCCCTTTCCCAAGCTAAGAAAATTCCGAGTGGGCCCCGGCACGGCGTCTCAAGTTCTCGTGTTTCCGATTAAAAATGAAACTGAACGAGCCCAGGTCCGAACTACACCTCGAAAGCTACAGGCTGTTCACAAGGATAGCGGGGGGTACTAAGAAAAAAATTCTTGAGCTTATTCCCGGTCCCAAAACGTCACCGAGTTTGCGACCGGGCTCGTTCTTTCAAAGCCAGAGACGTGTATTGAAGAGCGACTTTTCCTGTCAGCTCCATCGAACGACGCTCAGGAAAGAAACCTAAATACAATTCCGCGAAGAACAAGTTCTTGTTTCGTAAATTACCCAAGACCTTGCTCCCAGGAATAAGGAAATTACAGACGAAGTGATCTTCTGGTCCTCGCTCTCGAACTTTTCTGAAGTTACGCAGAAGTCGTGACAAAGTTGCGGGAGTATTTGCTGCCTGAAGTTCCGGAATTGAGACTTTCCGCAAGAATCCAAATTTTCTTTTGGGAAAGCTTTGCTTCCAAAGTGAAAACGCAACCTGCTCCAACAGCTCGGCTTCACGCTTTAGTCCATCTGCTCGCAATTCTTTACTTAGGCTTTGCAGTTGCTCGACCCGACGATCATTTCTGGAAAAAAGATCAGAGAAAGCTTCGGGGAGCCCCTTCACGGTCAGGTATTCCAAAGAAGTCGCAAGAAACTTTTCAAAATGGGGAAGAAGATTCCGCCTAAATTCGGGACTTAATTCGAATTTCACTCCGACTCTCTCTAGATGACCACATGCGCTCATCAAGAAAACCTCGGGATCCAATTTGGCCCGATTAAGAGCCCGTTGAACCTCGACGAGCTGAGGAGATAACTGCGGGCGCAGCTTCTCGGCTTTTCGTGCATTTTGTTTGAGGTTGGCCGACCTACCCACACAGGCTCTATACCGAGCACTTCCACTTAGGTCAATTCGAGCCTCACATATAGAGCTTATTGTAAACCGGTCGAATACTCAGTGGAGGCATTATGAAACATCTCCTATCACATCGACAGCAACGGTTTGTGGATCGCTATCTTATTCACCTAGATTCAACGCGTGCGGCCCAGGAGGCTGGGTATCGTGCTGGATCTGCACGTAACCAGGCACACAGAATGATGAAAAATGATGACATCCGAAATGCAATAGATACAGCAATAGAAGCACGCTCCGAACGAACTCAAATTACCCAGGATCGTGTGCTGAAGGAGCTCGCAGTCATTGCGTTTGCTCGAATCTCTGATTTTGCGGACTGGACGGATCAAGAACTCACAATCAAAAGGTCCGATGAAATCTCACCCGAGCTTACGAGCGCAATAAAGAGCCTAATCATTCAAGCAGACCGACAGTCATCCCGTAAATCAATTGCGTTACACGACAAGCTCCAGTGCCTTGAACTGCTTGGCCGTCACCTCGGAATGTTCAACGGGGGCTCTTCCAATTCCCAGGAGTCTAGGCCTGAGCTTCTTCAGCGATTGAGTGATTATTTTAAAAAAAAATCGGGAGCACCAGATGCCGCGAATTCAAAGTAGAGATCGGCGAATGCCTTTGCTGGCCTGCATAGCAGTTTTTCTTCTCCCAATCGAAGCCCGTGCCGAAATGTGCGCCCTTCATTTCAGTAATACCGATTGGAAACCACTCCGATTAGTTACTCTTCCTGAGCCATTACTCTCATTCGAAGAGGTCTATTTGCCCATTTCCTCAAGATTTAAGCCCATCGCACCAAATTATGTCCCATTTCATAGACTTAGCGGGACTTTCAACTATGGCGTGCACGAGCTTTTTGTTTTATATATCCGTCATTCGTAGAGTTTGGTCTGCAGACACAGTCAATTACTTCATGTGACCTTCCTAAAGAAGGAATTAACAAGGAAGTAAATTAGTGAGGTCGATTATGGTGAGCTCCGGAGCTGCAATACTCAAAAAATCAACAGTACTGCCGTCCGGAAGTAGCAACGAGCTCATAAATTCAATTAAGAAGCGCGTTACACGTGAATTGGTTTTTGCTGTTTCAGGCCAAATTGGGTCAGGCAATTCACTCACCACAAAGAAATTGGAAAAATACCTACTTGCCTATGGATATACCGTTCACCACATCAAACTCACTGATTTAGCGGAAAAAGTAAAAGTTCCCGAGATGCCTTTCACCCCAATCAACAGACAAGCGGCTAGCGAATCCCAAAGAGTCGAATCGCTTCAGAACCATTGTGACAATATCCGATTGCACTACGGTTGCGCTGCCCTCGCCCAGCTCGCTGTTCTGAACATTTCTAACATACGACTAGAAAAACTCGGGAGCGTGGGCAAAAAGGAGGATCTGAAATTTGCGTACATTATTGATTCCCTCAAACACCCTGACGAGGTACGACTCCTCAGACAAGCATACCGGACTTCCTTCGTTCTGATTGGGATCGAAACCCCACAAGAGTTAAGAAAGGCTCGGCTAACCTCAAAAAAAGGATTTTCCGAGAATGACTTTACCAAACTGTCGATGAGAGACAAAGATGACGACGAGAAAGTGCATGGCCAAAAGGTCTCTTTGACTGTCGAACTATCAGACATCTTTCTCCGAAACGATTGCGACACAGAATCGCTGCTCGAAAACAAAATTGAACGTTTTACAAAATTGATCGTGGGCACAGAGGTTGTAACACCAACCATTCACGAATCCTCAATGTATGCGGCTTATTCGAATGCTGCACGAAGCGGGTGTCTCTCCAGACAAGTTGGAGCCGTAATTATTTCTAAGACTGGTGAAGTCATCGCAACCGGGACAAACGATGTGCCCGCATTCGGCGGGGGGCAGTATACCTGCGAGTTAGAACACGATGAACGCTGTTATAACAAAGGCGGCGAGTGTTACAACGACTCAGAAAAGAAACAACTTTACAAAGAAATTTATGCATCCCTACTAAGCGAAGCGCTCGTTGATCCAGCAAACGAAAAAAGTGTTTTACGAGTTCTGAAGAACTCAAGAATCAAGGGACTGATAGAGTTTTCGCGCGCTGTTCATGCGGAAATGGACGCTATCATAAGCCTAGCAAGAAGGCCCGGCGCGTCCCCTGTTGATGGCGCATTATACTCCACTACTTACCCTTGTCATTCTTGTGCCAGGCATATTGTTGCAGCTGGTATTAAGACGGTTTTTTATATAGAGCCATACGCGAAGAGCCTCGCGACAAAGCTGCATCTGGACTCAATCTCCAACTACGAACGAGACACTAGCAAGGTCCGTTTTTTACCTTACGAAGGAGTCGCCCCCCAGCGATATTTAACATTGTTTCAAGCAATCGGACGAAAGAAGAAGGAAAACGAGGGCGGAAAAGGAGATCTAGAGACACCGCTGCCGAAACTTTTCTTAAACCTTGACGATTTTTACGACATCGAATTAAAGATTATTAAAAACGCAGAAGATATCGGCCTTGTAAATTCAGGCGCGGCGAGAGTATCATAGATATGAGAATGCAAAAAAAGAAGCCCACTTCAAATCAGGTATATCACGATTTGCAGTTTTGCTTTGATTTCCGCAACCCAAGCACTCATTGCGGTGAAGGGGCTGTCGCAAAAAATGTTTGCAGTAAAGTCATTCTATTCTCCGAGTATTCCTTAAAGCGTTCCCTTTTAGATCAATTCAAACATCTACCAGAACTAATCCAAGCTGCTCGCCAACGGATCACCTGGTAAAACCTCGCCCAATTTAGGTGACACTTAAATTCAATAGTGTTCCCCTGCTTGAGCTGGTCTTCCAGACACTCACTAATGTGAGCCACTGCTCTTTGCGCGGGTGAGTAAAAAGTTTTCACATTCTGAGCGATCAATCACCGATTTAATGCAGAGCGTTAGTAAATCCTCAGACGCAGTACACGCATGCGGATTGCCAGCCTCTTAGGAGACGAACTGATCGATGGCGACCTAGATTGTACATAGTACGTGACAATCAACCCCGCCCGCAGTACATCGTGCGACGTTGTATTACGGAGCACTACATTGACCACCACGCGCACGATCCGGTTCAAAGCAGACGAGGCAGCCAGAATTGAACGTTTTCTTGCCAAGAATCCGTTTCTGGATTTCTCCACGCTGGCACGACTCGCCATTGATCAGTTTATCCATGATCCATCTGTCCAAATTCGCGGCCTAAGAACAACGCCGCAGCACACAAGCCACGAGGAAGCCGCCAACGGCGCAGGGGAGAAGCAATATGGAATCACATAATTTGCCAATCGATCGCGAATCTGAAACCAAAGTAATTCCCATTAGGCGTATTCTCGACTCGTCCAGCAGCGGAAAAATCTCGCATCAGCGTCCGAAGCGAGGTTTCGACGGCCCCATCTCCGGCCGAATGTGGGAGAAGGTCACGGAACTCAACTCAGCGTATCCCGACACCTTCAATTGGCAGATCTACGATGACATTGCATCACGCTATGAGCAGCAGCCGCGTGGCGGAGTCGTCTTTAAAACGACATTCAAGCTAATCAATCACCACACAAGCTGTACTCAATGCCATTACGCTCTCGAACTGGACACGTACGGCCGCGGTTGCATCCACGACTGCACCTACTGCTACGCTAAAGAACTACTCCTCGGTCGAGGATTTTGGAATCGACCGATGCCCTTCCCCGTTGATTTGGCAGAGCTCCGCAAGCAGTTTCACAGAGCATTCGAGACCGACGAACAGTCCAAATGGAGCGATCTACTGCGACGCCGAGTCCCGATACGCATTGGATGCATGAGTGACTCGTTCATGTGGATGGACTACAAATATAAAGTAACGCTCGAAACTTTAAAGATGCTCAGGTTTTACAAATATCCGTATATCATTGCTACCCGGTCCGACCTGGCGGCGCACGACGATTACATCGCAGCAATGGATCCAGAACTAGCCTCAGTTCAATTCTCGTTAACGGGGACCAACGAAACATACACGCGCATTGTCGAGCCGGGCGCCCCTTCGCTAAAACGCCGACTCGTTGCTCTTAAAAAGCTCGCCGAGGCAGGATTCTGGACTACTGCTCGCCTGAACCCCCTGTTTCCCACATTCCCAGATGGTTACTTTACTGACCCTCAATCTGTAACGACTCGCTTTGGCTCGCTCGCAAACGCGCCCAGGTTCCCGCTCTTCGAAATCGACAAACTAGACGAATTCATCGAAGACCTGGTCAACCACAAGGTGCCCACATTGATGCCAGGATTCGTGAGACTATCGACTTTTGCGATAAGAGCTATCTCTAAATCATGTAACCTTGATTTTGGGTCCTTTTTTAAACCTGAATACTGCAAAAAAAGTGACGATCGCCACTACAGCGACTCTGAAATCGCGTACTACTATAAACTCATCCAAGACAAGTGCGCTCGCCGCGGCATACGTTTCACAACGTGCTATATAGGCAATGGAGAAAAGGACTATTACCAATATCAGGACTTATGGACTAACAAGACTGACTGCTGTGATGCTCTCGGAAACGTGCCGAGGTTTGCAACAACATCGCAGTCTATAGACTGGAATACTCGATTCCAGTTCGCTACTAATAAGACGTTAGCTACAGCAGCCCTCGAACAAGAAAAGCTCCATAAAGTAAAATACAAACACATTCTAGAAAAGTATCACACAAAGGATACGAGTCGCCCTGGCTTGACGACTGCGTTGAAGAGCACATCAAGAACCAGCGCGCCCACACAAAAAGGGGAATTGAAGTGATATCCAAACTCGCAGGAATACATGTTCAGTGGCCAATTAGCACACTGATTATTGACGGCAAAAAGACGATCGAAACAAGAACGTACCCTCTTCCGGCGAAATACATCGGGGTGCCACTTGCCTTAGTAGAAACACCAGGCAAACAAGGCAGGTTCAAAGCAAGGCTGATCGGCGTTATTCAGTTCGACAACTCCTTTCAGTACAACTCTCGTCGCGACTTCTACAAAGACAGTCAGCGTCACTGCGTCACCCCAGAAAGCCCTTGGAGATGGGTGGATAACAAGCCCAAATTCGGTTGGCCGGTTCGAGTACTCGAACGATTCAAGTCTCCGAAAGCAGCCCCAAAGAAGCGCGGAATTATCTTTTGCAACAATTGCGAAGTCTAAGCAACCTTCTGGACATGCTTCAGGATATATTCTTCGGGATCTAGCGAGCTTTCTTCCTGACACCGAAATTCCCGAACAATTCTATTGAGGGCTTGGCGATTCACAAACCCAAGATCGCACAACTCGCGGAACTCGTCTTTAGTGATCCCAGTCACTACACGGAAGAACTCCGATTCGTTCGTTTCGATAACATGGTCGATCTTATGCTCTCGGAATCTCGTCATATAGATAAAATCGCCCATACAAATTGCCAGACGCTTAACCTGGGTCGCAAACCACCTCTTCCGCGACTGTTTTTCCCTATCTTCATCTGATTCAATGAATTCTTCGTTTTCAGCGGCGATCTCGTCTTCGTCTTTTTCGCGATCCTTCTTCATCGCCTGGAGCTGCTCAGCTTCTTTACCTATTTTCAGAAAGTCTTCCATGCCTCCAACATCTTGTGTTCTGTACCCCTTTACCCGTTTGAGCGCATCCAGCAGATGCGGATACATCTCCAGGTGTTTCAATGAAATAAAACTTACAAGCGCATCACTCGTAATTCGCTTGGCCAAGGAAAGTCGCGAACCAGTAAAATTAATGGCTTCAAAGATATCCTTCGATGTAGTCTTGTCGCTCGTCAAATTCCCTTCAAAGAAACGCTTAATATCGAGCGTGTCGCACAGACCATCGGTAACCTTTTGAATGTTATCATTGCGAACACTGATCGCGCTATCTTGCTGATCCAACTGATCCGCCAAGGCATCCGCGTAATGAAAAGTGAGTCTCAAGCATCGCGATATTGCGAAATCAAAAACCCAAGCCTTCGGTTTTACAACCAGCTGTGTCTCGCTGTCGTACCAGGCAGATTGGACTCGAAATATCGCCTGGTAATAACTTTCAGGCGAGCTTACGTCGTTCAATATAAGGATTGAATCCCATTCTTTAATGGTCACTCCTGTAAGAAACCGACGCACGGTCAGAGTTATGGTGCCGAATCGAGATGGATTCTCGATGGTATGCCGAATCTTTGACTCAACCTCTTGTTTGTCCTTTACGAGCTTCAACGAATCGTCTTGCCCCCCTTCATCAGCGCACCCAGCAGCATTTACAATTTCGAAATTACTGAAGTATGGATGCGCTTTCAGCTTCTTTGAAAGCGCCTTTACCGAATCAACTCTATTGAGCCACCATACAGAATGTCGTTTTACAGGGACCCCTAGGACTTCGCCTAACTTTCCAAATATTGAAATTGCTCGAGCATCGTGAGTACGCTTGCAAAGGCCGTCCAGAAAGTGCCCCACAGCGTCTTCATGAACGAACCGTCCAGAAGTAACCCGAAACAGCTCGTTGAGAGAAAAATCAAGATCGTCTGTAAAGAAAGTTTCGGCTTGCGCCTGAATGTCCTCATCTGTGATCTCAATTGTTGAAACGTTAAGATCGGGCATCATGCGGTACACCTCGGGTCCGTCACCGCCTGGGAATCGCTCGACCTCATTTTTCTTATTCTGCTGTTCGTCTAAATAGCTGTATGTAAATACTTGTTCAGCACAAAAGTCTTCTTCTTGTATCAAACGAAACGGAGTCCCCGACAGATCCAGACGCTTCGACCAGTTAAGAGTATCGATAATATACTTAGCTCGTTCCGTTCTACTCCCGAAGTGCACCTCATCAAAAATGACCAGGTCCCAAGACGTGTCTACAACCTTTTTCAATCTGCGCTTCGTTGTTCCGTCCGCATTAATGCTCAAGTCTTGTAATGAAACGCAAACGACTAACCGCTTATCGGGTGATGGAAACTTACCGTCATCGCCAAGGCTGGCTTCAGTAGGATTATTTTCATTTCTACGCCCCCGAATACCGCGCCAACCTTCAAAATCGATGTGATCGTTAACGACGTCCAACCACTCCCCTATCACCTCGGGCTTGTAGGTAATCACAAGGCACCTGCTGGCTCCAAGCGCCTTTGCTATATGTATTCCAGTAAAGCATTTTCCGAACCGCATTTTGGCATTGAGCAAGAACCGGTCCTGGTGAGCTGCGCCCTCTATCACTTCTGTCGCATACCCTTTTTCGAACCATCTCAACGCTTTCTCAACCGCGGCCCTTTGCTCAGATCGCAGCGAGTAGCCATAAAGACGTCCTGATCCATGAACGACCTCATTGTAAGCCCGTCGCACATCATTCGGAGAGGCTACAAACCACTCATGTCCAACACTATCGTCAACACGCGATACACCATTTCTAATTAGCTGTTGGTGAATATGGTGATCCGTTACACCTTCGGGTAACGGATCAACAAATTTGATGATCGGTGGCTCTGGATTACTTGTGCCGAATTGCTCAGCAATTCGCTGTATATGCCTTCCCCTAAGACAGTGGCCGACCTTAACGTAGCCCTTCTTTTCATAGGCTTTCGTTGTATATACGTACAGTTCCAGTAGGTCTTGCACCTCCATTACGACCACTCTTTAACTTTCTTCTTAATGTGCTCGCGTTCCTGCTTCGTTAGCTGAAAGCGATCGAAGAGAAGCTCATCGGTCCACTCGGTATTCATATCGACCAGCGGCACCCAGTCCCACCTATCTTTGGGGATGTCTTGGGTCACTTTGCGGAGCCCGAGCAGATATCGTGCAAAATCCGTTTGCAGATACCGGACGAATCGCTCAGCCTCTTTCATTGTTTTGAACGAACCAACGACGTTATACGTTTCAGTTGTAACCTCACCCTTTGTGATCAGGAATATTTGATCCTTAGGTATTGTTACTCGACGGACACCCAGCTTCGACCCTGGTGCGTAGGCTCTTGGAACAGCGACTTTGTACTGGTCAATTTTATCCTCGTTCTTTGTGATCTCCGATCGCCGCACGTATCGAATCGATCTTCCTTTTGAATAGCAGGGAATCGCATCGGCAGCCCGAGAACTGGCCTCGTCATTCTTTTTAAAGTGGTCCGTCGGCAGTCCAAACGGCTTTCTTGTCCAGGCGATCTCTGAAACATATTTCCCGTGCCACGCGGCCTTCAGCTTTTCGACGAGATCATAGCTTCTCGGATCATCCAGGATAATATCGTGCTTCTTTAGATCCACGACACTACTCGCTTCGCCGTCGTGGAACATTACACCCCCTTTATGATCAGCCTTGTAGTGAAGGAAACAGATGCCACCAAGCACGTCTACGGTCGGAAATACTGACTTTGAGTTCTTAAAGTGGTGTATTGCCTTGATAGTCGATGAATTGATGATTCTGTCTCTAAAGGAATCGACTCCCTTGCCAGATGTGAACCATCTCGAAGGTATTACCAACGCGAACTCCGTAATCGATGGCGCATCCATCAGCGCTTCTACGAATAAATTATAGATTGCCGTAGCACTACCTCCGAACCCGCCGTCTGATTCTTGGTACGGCGGATTTCCAACAGCAACTATACGAGCGTTTGATCTAGATTTTCGGATGAATTCGATCATATTCTTCAACTCCGTTTCGAAACAGTCTCTTTTTAAACGTCCGTCAGTCTCTGAGACATAATTGCCACACCTAATTTGTGCGGCGACTTTGGGGTTGTGTGAATTGATATTTCCATAGAACGTACGCTTACTAAGCAAATAGTGGCGCTCGTCCGGGGCGACGGCATAATAACGTCCGCTATAGAGCTCATGGAAGATTTCGCGCTTAGTGGTAAGCTGCGGGTGCTGGGTTTTTGTGAGAAGGCATGATCGCAGCGCAGCCGCAAGGAGAACCTCTCCCGCCTTGCAAAATGGATCCAAAAACACTGTCTTTTCATCGCTAAACACCGAGGAATCGAAGCAAGAAACCAGCTCCACAGCCTTTTCCATCAGCATGATCGGCTGATCTCGTCCCTTGGTGTTCCCAAGAATATCTACGACATGCGAATCGGGCTGAACCTTCAGGGCGGAGCTCATTATGCCACCCCAGCTTTCCTGTCTTTGCTGCCATCGAATACTTTCTCAAGAATGGATTGTGCAAAATGGAATTCCTCAAATCCCTTCTTTGCGCCTTCGTTGCGCAACTTAGAGAGGAAACGATTCGCCCTTGTAAAGAGGATCGGAACAGCTTTTTCTCTGTCAGAGTTTTGAAAATACTGACACCAGTCATTGGCGAAATTTACGGGCTTATGTCCGTGGTTAGCAATCCACTCGGCACCGAGCCTCGTCTTTGAGGCTTGAGCAGGCGCGAAACCTGAAGTTGAGAGAGATGACAACGCCTCATTCTCTTGGACCTGCCATACTAACGTGCAAATTACATGGGTTAGGTAATCTGACATCTTAGTGGTCCGCAGCTGAACGCCATTAGTTACGAGATGCCGAATTACGTGTTCGAAAAGTCTGTGCCTTGCGTACGATATATTAAGAGGACAGATATCTACTGCCCAGAGCGTATTTAAGGCGGTAGCAATAGCGCACAGCACTGGCTCCCTCTCACGCTCTTTAAGAAAATGATCCGTGAGTGCATCTATGCGTCTCGCTAAGATGGGAACAGCAATATTTCCATGACCAACGCTTGGTTCAAAGAAGATGGTATTTGGATCTGCCCATAACTTCTTTTCAAACAGCCCAAGCATTTTCTCCACGTACTTGTCAGGAGTAAACACCTCGCCCAGGTCTTTAATTCGTTGGCGGCTCCGATGGTGCCCAATATCTACGACGGCGATCTTATCCATTGCTCACCTGCGCCGTTTGATCGCAGTCGTAGTTCGACTTCGCACTCAACCATTGGTCCACGCGCTCTCTATTGAAGCGCCATTGATTTCCCAACTTGCTCGCAGGGATTTTGTTTTGCTGAACCAGTTTGTAGATGGTCTCTCTTGAGACCCGTAGATATGCAGCGACTTCTTCGACGGTCATCCACATGACAACACTTCCCTCCGATAACTGCTATTCGGAGCGGAATTATGGAACTTTAGTATCGGTTGGTATCAACCTGTGAACTTTCGCTTTTGCTAGCGCCACGAAACTCGAAGCGTTCCCAATCAGGGTAATTCGAGGGCAGTTCGCAACGAAAGTAATTTATGATGTTGCAACGAAACTAGTTCACACGCGTCTCGCGAGAAGTTTCGCTTACCTTCCTGCGATCGATTACCGAACTAAACGTGAGTACGAGGCAGATTCAGATTGGGATAATTCGATGAACTTTTCTGGGCGGACTCTAAAAATTTTCGTAATGGGGCATACGCCCGACTCACTTAAGTCAGTCGAGCTCGCCAACTGGACAGGAATTGCGTTCATAGGAAAAAGGCTGCACTTACAGCAAATCCGAAACCGGAGGGAGCTGTCCGAGCCTGGCATTTACCTACTCCTTTCGGACAGAAGCGATTCAACTGGCCCGTTAACACAATTCTACGTTGGTGAAACCGATAACTTCCTGGACCGAATTGCACAACACGCTCAAAGCAAGGATTGGTGGTCCAACTTCGTAGTTTTCGTAAGCAAAGACCAGAATTTGACAAAAGCTCATGTCAAATTTCTCGAAAGAGAGCTGTATCTATTGGCAAAGGCTTCCATCGGAACATTGCAGATAATGAACTCTGTCGAACCAAGCGGAACCAGACTTCCGGAATCAGACGTGAGCACAATGAAAGAGTTCCTGCGCAACATGGAATTCGTCCTCGAAACGCTTGGACTCAGCTATTTTCCACGAACAACGACCGCTCGGGGTATTCAGCAATCGATCACATCTAGCGCCGTTTCTGTACCGATTGCTGAGGCCCCGACAGCCGAATTCGCCATGAGCCTTCCTCGAGATATCGGACTTCTCAATGGGAGACAGTACGCCGGGATAATGAGAATAGGGGACGGAACTTTCGTCCTGAAACGGGGCTCGTACATTCGCGCGACACCATCAAAGAGCTTTGAAAACCAGCGCGGCTATTTCGAATTATGGAAACAGATTACTACGTCGGACTCCGTGCAATCGACGAGCAACCCTGAACTACTTCAAATAATGCAGGACATAGAATTTCGCTCACCGTCCGCAGCCGGCGCGATAGTACGCGCTCAAGCGACTGATGGACGTTCGCAATGGAAGCGAATATCAGACGGCAAGCCGTTATCAGAATGCGAACTGGAAGAGGCAGCGCAACTTACACAGACGACCGCCAGTGACGACGGTGCTAGGGGAACTAAATGACAACCACACTATGTCAATGGATCGGCGAATGGTGGCCCTCCTGGCCTGAGGGAACCAACCACTCACCAGCGCTTAGCCAGTGTTCTTAGCTCCATCGATCCCTATGCCTGCTATGCTTTAGGCTAAGTGGGACCCGGCACGCGCTCGATCAAGCCGGCCCGCATGAACACGCTCATCCATCGGTTACCAGATTCGATGACGTTTTCGTGGAGCTTTGCCCTATCCGAGTTGCCTGTGAACTTCGCGAAGACCGGAACGAAATCACATATGATCTGCCCCAGATTCCATTCCCTGGCACTTTCGCTGACCTCCATTCGCGAATAAGTGAGGTGAACTATCTCCTTACCAACGCGCCTTTGGAGCAAGCGCAAGGACTCGGGCATATCCGGACGAATTTTCGACCACGTTAATCCGTCTCTCAGAAAATCCTGTGCTAGTGCATCGTCAGGCTTTGGGTTTTTGTCGGCGTATAGAAAGAAGAGAATTGAGCGTGCATGCATTGTGAAACCACTAAGCAATGCATTCCTGATGTTTAGGCTGTAGTTGCCGTGCGGAACTAGAAGTTCAGCCGCGCAAGCAAAGAAGTTCTCGACCTCGTAAGCCAGATGTTCTCCGCTAAACTCAAGCAGAAAGGAATTGGTAAGCTCGGGCTTTGCCATCAGGAGAAGCATATCACCCACTCAAAACGCAAGTAACCACCCCGTCATGCATTCAACCAGCCCGCTCAGTATCCCTCAGTATCGCAAATCTGCTCTCTCATGATTGACTGATTTGTTTCTAATCCTGAAACATCAAGAGGATGGGTCTCTGGACCGGTGAGACCCTCCTTCTCGTCGGCCCCAGCTACAACTAATTGCAAATATGTGTCTTTTGACAAACGACCCTCTAAAAAGGTAATATGACCTTATAAGAAGGTCATATGTTTTTGTCCGGTCTATTTGGCAGTGATACAGCTGAAAAAGTTCTCCTCTACATGGAGTCCTACGGGTCCGGATACCCCCGTGGCATCGCGACCGTGTTTGAGACCCCGGTCAGCCAGATCCAAAGGCAGCTCGAGCGTTTTGAGCGCGAGGGCATGTTCGTGAGCCGACTGATCGGCAAGACGAGGGAATACCAATGGAACCCCCGTTATTTGTTTCTCGATGAACTTCATGCCCTACTGAAGAAGGCTCTAACTAGCCTTCCTGAAGAATACCTTCAGAAGTATTTTAGAGCACGCACTCGACCTCGCAGGAGAGGCAAGCCACTGCCATGAAGACAATTTCCGAGAAGACAACAATTGCGGAACTGGGTGCGATCGTCTGTGAGGCACTCAAAAAGGTTGGTATCGATGCCTTTCTTTCGGGCGGAGCTGTGGTCTCGATCTATACAGACAACCGCTATGAAAGTTATGACCTCGATTTCGTGTCATTAGCTGATCGATCAAAGATCAAGAAGGTCATGGAAGAACTAGGATTCAATCAGGACAAGAGCCGGTTATTCATTCACCCCAAATCGAAATTCTATGTCGAGTTCCCAGGCTCAGCAATGCGAGTCGGAGAGTCCCTGATTTCCGAATTCGAAGAACTCAAGCTTCCGTCCGGAACACTCAAACTGCTCACCCCCACTGACTGCGTAAAGGACCGCCTGGCGGCTTTCTATCACTGGAATGACAGACAGGGACTGGATCAAGCGGTTTGGGTCGCGGTAGCGCAAGCGGTAAACCTGAGCGAAATAAAAAAATGGTCGAAGTCCGAGGGCGCATCTACGAAATATGAGGAATTCCTGGCCGCACTGAAGCAGGAGCAGTCCGCAGCCAAAAAGACCCACCCGAAATAGGAGTTGAAATTGAAAACGATCAATCGAATAGCGGTCACGGTCACGTTCAAGAAGAAGTTTCTCGACTGGGTTAACCAGCTTCCCGATGCGGGTGATCTCAAATTCAGCCTCAACACCCTGAACAGGGACAAGCCCATTTACCTGGTCCCAGCATATGAAGACACCGAAGAAGCCGCTGAATGGTTTGGGCCTATGAAAACGGTCGTCCTCGAAGAGGCTTTCGAAAGCATATGCACTGAACCCAAGTGGTGGCCAACGGATCGTTCGGAACGGGCGTTCGATGATTATCTCAGTGCTGAGTTCCATTCGATGGTCTGGGACCTCGTCGTCGATGAACCCATCGAAAAGGAATACTGACGCTCGAATTGAGAACCATTTGAGAACCATCCCTAGCTACAAAGGGGTTGCTCGGTATCACACTGTATCGAACTCGGCTCCTAAGTTATTGATTTCTCAAAAATCCATTTTTGCATCAGGAAGTTAGCGCGGTCGAATTTGCGCCCCCCTCCCGAGCCAATCTCAAGCGAATCATTTCTATGGTTTGTGAGTGTTTCCCCGCCCGAATCGGGCGGGGGAGGCGCTGTTGCTTTTTCTCAGGTCTCACGATCCCCTTTCCGATCTTCTTCCGAATGGGCTACTACGTTCGTGAGCTGCCAGGCAAGAAATCTCAACAACTGGAAACTCCAGTACGTCTCGTAAAAGAAGAAAGATACGCCGCATTCCCGTGCAGAAAAACCGAAGCGTGCCTGGGATATCAAAAAGAATCGCTATTCCGAACTCGGGTTCCGAATCACGATGTCCATTTATGAAGCACGGGCAAGACATAAGCAATTGAATGCGCAGATCTCGTTAAAAAGGCGCGAACAGAAACGGCTCTTCTTCGCGGAAAAAGCAGAACTTCTCAAGTGCGCGTGGGACGGCTATTTGCCGCAAATACTCACGGAAGAGTTCGAGAGTCGCTATATTTTTAATCCGCGTACGGCTTATCCCAGAAAAAGCCTCACCGGGTTATGGAGGAAAGCCCAGAAAATCCTGCTCGATCTCAAAATCGAGCCTTCCGAGTGGCATGATCAGTGTCTTCAATTTTACGACTAGCTTCACGAACGACGCTATAGCTTTTCCTCTGATGCTTTCGCGCGAGCAGCACATGGACCACATTAGCCAGTGGATGGGGCATTAAACGATTCAGCGGACTTGGACCAAATTGCAAAAACCGGCTGAGAGTGCATTACAAAGTGGCAAGTTGAGCGGCGCAGAGCATTCAGAGCAAGAAGTCAGAACAGGGGCTATCGCCATTTTGAGACTCGGAAATGATCCCGTAGGCCGCCATCTCTCTTAACGGCCCATAGGCGTCATAAATTGCGGTTTCGTATTCGAACTCCAGCCGTTCTGCCTCCTTTTTAATCTCAGCTGCTCTCTTTTTAAGCTTGAGGAGCTCTGTCGCGGATCGTTCTTTTCCAGCGAGAGTAGTTGCCCTTTCGAGAATAAGATTCGCCTCTTCCGCACATTTGTTCTTGGGCTCTCCGCATAATTGGTAGGAAACCCAGTCTTGAAGCGTTTGTCTCCATTCAGCTTTCTTCACCGGGTGAAAGCAAGCGGTTGGAACTACGAGTTTTCCATTTTCGATATGCGGCCCTGTATTTTTCCAACCGAGAATCGATTCCCTCGCGAAAAGTTCTGCACTTTCGGCAACCTTCTTGGGCATTAGAGCGAGGTCAACACGGGCTGTCTTGCAAGCTGCGTAAAGCTCTTCCATCGTTGCATCTTGCTGAACCCAAAGTGCCTCGCGGGCTGCTCTTGTAGAAAACATTCTCTTGAGGCTTTGTTGGAGGGCAATGAGAACGCCTTTCGGCCCCAGGGTCTCGCATCGATAACCCAGGAACTGGACGCAATAATCGGCAAGGTACTCCTTGTACACTTCGGCCCGGATGTCATCGAGATTTCTGAGAAAGCTCTCATCGATCAAGGACTTCAAGCGTCCGCAAGTGTTCTGTTTGATTGACTCACTCAATTTCGGCGCCTCAAAACTGATTAAGCCTCGTTCGTGATCGACTTCTCTTGCTCCGAAGAGACGGGCGATCTCTACAATTTGATCGAGTTGCTTAAAACCGGTTGCTTGCGGCTCAAGAAAAGCCGACGGATCAGGCTTGTCTAACGACTGATCGAGCGCAAATGAGAACGTTACCCCGCCACCCGAGCGTCTAAAACTGCCCTTGTCATTTCGCGAACTAACAAAGGAGTCATACAGAAATACGTCGCTTAAGCTAGGGGCTGCACGGAGAGGAACGAAATTCTTATCAGCTGCAACACGGGAAAGGGCAGCAAATGTGTGAATCCCAAAATTTCGCCTGTCCGCAGCGGAGCCACTGATCACACAGCCGAGCGCCCCGAGGTCCTTCTTCGTCTGCCCTCCGTGGCAGCTACCATCAATCACTCCGATCCGAACCCCCCGTTTTCTGAGTGAGACTAGGCGTTCATAAATATCCCGGTCGCTGAGGCTGAAACTTTCGCCTGTGTATCCGCAAATTTTATGCGGATCTGAGTTCTCGCCGTGCGTGCCTAATCCGAGTAATAACTCATCACCTCGATTTGGTTTTGAAGAAATATACTCGTCGAGAGCCCTAATCAGCCCAGCTTTGCTTGCACCATTTTCTTCAACAAGAGTTTTGCTTACCCAGTTGCCTCCTGGCCAAGAAGGTCCCTCCATCGGAACAGGGTTCCTCATCGCGCCATTTCCTTGTGGCCCACAATCAGTCCGAAAGAGAATGGAATCTTTCCTGAAGGGTTCTGCTGTCCATGCCTGCCCCGGTGTCAACGCCAGTACAGTGAATGCTGCGCTCGCGATTGCTTGCCTCTGTCGCGTGTAGAAAGAAATGAGAGGCTGTAGGCAATTAAGTACGTATCGTACCGTCATCATTACTATTTCGGCAGCTTATCGACGCAGATTAATGCATTAACTCTGAAATCACGGCTTTTGGCGCGGATTGCTCTTGCGATCGGTTCTCGGGGCGGGGCCTTCTTCAAAGCGTTAATTTGTTGGGTCGTTGCTGGCACCGGAACTGGTCGCCCTTGAGCTCGGGATCGGGTAAAGGAATAGCGCAATTCGGTAAACTAGTTCCGAGCGTGAACTCAAGTCTCGAAAATCATACAACAAGAACCAATAAACCCTAACAAAACATCTCAAATTATCCGATATGTCATTGAAAGGCCATCAGGGGGATCTTCGACCAGTACAAAGTCGTCGATACGACGAAGAGCGAGTTATCCGGGCTACAGGCCTGGTTAAGTGAATTGAATGAACGCTTGACCGGGGCGATTGAAAAGCAAGGAACTGCACACCCGAGCTAAAAATCCACTTGATAGCCTGAGAAGACCCCGTCGCATTCGTCTACAAGCACCAGATACCTGGCCACAAAGTATACCGTGGTCATGTTTTTCTTAGCAGTGGCCTCGTTCAACGTATGCTCGATACGCAAGGAATCGATATTGCCTCAATCACTGACGAGGAATTTCAGAGACTGCTATCGGGAATTCATGGGGTATTGGCTCATGAATATTCTCACCCAAAACAAGATGAATTGGTGAAGTGGGATTGGCGTCAGGCACAGGACGCCTCCCGTCAGAACCATGGACAAGCCGACGAGATGGCCACCGATCTCATGAGCATGCGTACACACAAGGACGCCGAACTTCCGCCTGAAAACGTTCTTGAGGGATTGAATCTCGTTCTGGGTGAGCCAAAGACTGGCAATCTCGGACAAAGGGCCGGCGGAGCACTCGTGTCCTCTCATCCGCAGGACAATCTTCGGTTGAACATCATTCGCGGCGGACTGAGCAAGCTTCGACAAGATGAAGGTCGCGCGAAACCGAAACCCATTCCCACAAATTCTGAGATAAAAAACGATTTATCGAGGCTCCTGTCGTTGAACCAAACGGGTGAGAGAATCGCGACAGAAATAGCAACACGACCGGGAAGCCGTTTTATCAATACCCTGAAGCATCTCCGTGAGGAACTTGAAATGCCTCGGGATTACAACGCTAGGAACACATTCTCACCACGGCAACAGATCCGCGCTCATTTTCAGCTCTTAAAAGAAGCGGGGCGAGCTGGCCCCTCATTTTCAGACGCTGAGATCAAAGAGTTCATTTCTTTCACGGATTACTCAAAGATGGCTGGTTTTCGTCGAATTCTTCCGAGAAGTGGGACCCATTGGCGGTGCTGAACAATGGAAGCGGTTACCGAAAAGCCGGAAAACCGAGCTACGCTGATGTTCGCGAATTCCAAAAAGAGATCCGGGATCTTAAAGAATTCAGCGATTCTCGTTTTAAATCCTGGGTCGATAGTCAGTTAAAATAGAAGTTCTGGAATTTTGTCCAGTTTGAAGGCACTAGCTTTGAATCGTTACCTAAGATCCTCCCAAAGACAACAATTTGGCAAATCTATAAACAAGGACTAGACGAAATAACGAAAAAGCCACCGGAGGCACAAGTCGAATATCTCCTGAAAATGTGGCATGGAGTTTCAACACCGGCTCACCACCGATCTAGAGCAGTCGCTAGCTTTGCTGAAATCGTGAATGGAACTTTTTCCAGTTGGACTCACGACTGAAATACTAACGGGAATTCGCGCCGGAGCTACTACTCGCCGGAAGGTGGCAAATGGGTAGAGCTAAGCAGGGCGTAAATTTTGATGGTGAAAACAGGGTTCGCAGAACGCCCATCATGTTCACAATCCAGTAAAGATAAGATTCATCGGTTCACAGTGGAAACGAAACTTTTATTGGAATATCACACGGATGGAGTATCGCTAGCCATCCAGATGTTCACAACTGTGAACGAATAAAATACTCTCTGGTTGCGCGGTCACCGTTATTCGCTTATCAATCCACCCCATGCGCTCACCCGTGCTTCCAGATATCTTAAAGTATGAGACCCACCAGAGTTTCTTGAGGGCGGTCCTAGCACAAAAAAAGCTGAAGAACTCGGCTTTCGGGCTAAGGAGCTTTGCAAAGAAGGCAGGTTTTGGATCTCCGGCTTCGATTAGCATGATCATAAATGGACAGCGCAAGCTTACGCTGTCTGCGGCAGATAAGATTTCCAATGCTCTCTCCCTCACTGGCAAACGCCGGCGTTATCTTATGAGTCTAGCTAAGCTCGATCTTGCTCGTACCCAAGAAGAGCAAGCGCGGGCTCGGCACGAGCTACTGGCTCTTCGGCGCGGATTGGAAGAGGCCCAGATCAAACTCACGCAATTTCGATTTCTTTCAGAATGGTATTACCCCGCGCTTTACGTCTTGGTTGGGATGGATGGGTTTAAACCTGACTACGATCTAATTTCGCGTCGAATGGGGCGTGGTCTTTCCCAGGAAAACATAAAGACAGCTCTTCAGGACTTGGTGACTCTCGGATTGGTTAAGGAAGACCAGGGGAGGTTGATCCAAAGCGACGGTCCAATAGGAACGGGCGATAAAGTATATGATTCGGCAATCTACCTTTACCACAAGCAGATGATCGGGTTTGCTTTGCAAGCATTGGAGATGCCGCGAGAGGCCCGAGAGATGAACGGATTAACAGTTTCCATTCCGAAAAAGCAACTCCCAGTCGTCAAAGAAAAGATTCGAGCATTTCGCAAGGATCTTAACGGATTTCTCAGCCAAGACAATTCCCCCGGTGAAGTTTATCAAATCAATATTCAGCTCTTTCCATTAACACAGGAACAAAAATCGGAAGATTGAGGTCACAAATGAGAAGGTTCAAGCAATTGGCATTAGTGTTGTTGTGCATCAGCGCAGCTGGATTAAATGCTGCCTGCCAAATTCCATTTCTAGCCCAAGCCACTGAGCCGGACGGCGGCGTTAGCGTAGGGAACGGTGCCACATATCGATCTCCTCACGGTTTTCAGGTGGAGTATCGACGGGAGCTTGACCTTGTTGTTGAGTCGCAAGATCTTTTTCGAATCGAAAACGCCACTCTCGCTAAAGACAGATCACAGAGTTCGAGGATTGAATTCTCAGTTTTGAAGACTCAGGTTAAAGACTTTGAAGAACTCGGCATTTTTGTGAAAAACCAGCATCCCGAATTGGATTTCAAGCAGGTCAAATTTCCAGGCGCGAACGGACTCTACTTCGAAAAGCACCAGGGTGGCCATTTGAACGGACTTTATTACATTCTTACCGTAAATAAGGAGCTCGTGTACGTCGAGATCGATGCTTACGCTTACGCTAATGGGCTGGAATGGGTGGCACCGATTGTAAGGACATTTAGTTACGACATTGCTCCTCCGGTTGTTCACGAATTCAGGGTAGATGGCGAATGGATCGCCGGACAAAAGAACCGGTTCTATTTCCGAGCGACTGACGATTATTCTGGAGTTTCGGATTTTATGGGAACTTGTGGTTCGTTCTCAACTGCCGACCGGAATTACACTCGAGGAATCTTGCTTTGCGGAACGATCATTGCTCTTGGGAATGATTGGTACGCGATCGATGTCGACGTCAGCCCGTACGTCCAGCCGGGTGAGTATACTTTGCGTGGCTTTTCATTAGAAGATAAGGCCAGAAACTCAATCTCTCTCTGGAATCAGGATGGATATTATGGCGGGCAGAACTCCGTTCGCATTCCGGAATTCAAGATTCGCGCCAACAACAGTGCTCGCGTTGATGTCACTCCCCCGGTTGTTCACGAATTCAGGGTAGATGGCGAATGGATCGCCGGACAAAAGAACCGGTTCTATTTCCGAGCGATTGACGACTATTCTGGAATTAGCGATTTTATGGGAGGTTGTGGTTCGTTCTCAATAGCCGACCGGAATTACACCGGAGGAATGTCGCTTTGCGGAACGATCATTGCTCTTGGGAATGATTGGTACGCGATCGATGTCGACGTCAGCCCGTACGTCCAGCCAGGTGAATATACGCTGCGTAACTTCTCATTAGAAGATAAGGCCAGAAACTCAATCGATCTCTGGAGTCGTGATGGATATTATGATGGGCAAAACTCCGTTCGCATTCCGGAGTTCAAGATTCGCGTCAACAACAGTGCTCGCGTTGATGTCACTCCCCCGGTTCTTCACGAATTCAGGGTAGATGGCGAATGGATCGCCGGGCAAAAGAACCGGTTCTATTTCCGAGCGACTGACGATTATTCTGGAATTAGGGATTTTATGGGAACTTGTGGTTCGTTCTCAACAGCCGACCGGAATTACACCCGAGGAATGTCGCTTTGCGGAACGATCATTGCCCTTGGGAATGATTGGTACGCGATCGATGTCGACGTCAGCCCGTTCATTCAGCCGGGTGAGTATACTTTGCGTAGCTTTTCATTAGAAGATAAGGCCAGAAATCCCGTGAGCCTCTGGCTGAATGACGATTTCTATACAGGGGAACCAACACGCGTATCGGCTTTTAACATCACCGTTCTTAAATAGCAGTGACGGAACGAAAAACAGGAGCTTCACAGGAAGCAAACTCGATTAAGCTGAGTTTGCTGCGGACCGAATCGGTTAATTGTACTTAGCGCGAGTCGACTGGACACGCGGGGCATTAAAAGAAGTGGCGGTGCCAGCCCCGGAGTCGACCGCGATAGGAGAAAATTCATTCGCATTCGATCGTCTTCATTATCGTTGACGATCAGAACGGTCGCCGGGTGAGTAAGGGCGTTTCTAGCTCTCGTTCAGCCATAGCCGCGCCCCACATTCAGGGCGTCAGGATTCCAAACGCGTTGCCGCAAAAATGCCCGGACGATTTCTAAAGAACGCGAAGCTTCTCTAGTTTCCCCTGGGCGAAATCAGGGAGAAGGTAACGCAGATTGAAAAAGACAAATAACCAGCACCGTACGTGCGATGCTCAGCGCGACGGCAGGCCTAAATCGAAATATCCGATAACTCTGTGGGCATTTCAGTGCCCAAAATAAACGACTGCGTGGATCTGTACTGAGTTTCAGATCCGTCGGAACTGACTTCAACCGAGGCGCGTATACGTGGACTCGGACCAAGATCCCCAGCTACAGCGATGATTGGCTCACCCAAAGATTTATTCACCGCCAAGACATTGTCCGCATTAATGCTTCCAGACCGGACCGTCACATAAAAGAGCCTTGAGTTTTTTTCATTCGGATCCAGCCGAACTTGCGCAGTTTCACCCACGAACGCCAAATAGAGACGGTACTGTAAATAGTTCCAATTCGCGACATAATCGGGCAGGCTCGTACCTTCGGGCGGTACGATTCGAATTCTGGCCGTTTGTGGTGGAAATCGGTACAAGCTGACTTTTGCAAGGAAAGCGGAAATCGACGTGTTGATATCTGAATAAAATTCCCGATGGAGCGTGTATCCTAGATCGGAAAAGTGGATATCAACTACTGCGCTGTAAGTTGGACGGAATAGCCACGATCCCGAACAGGAGACGGAAAGTGCTGGGATTTCCAAGACAACGTCTCCTTTTGAATCGGGCAAATAGGATTTCCGGAACGTAGCGCTTCCGCACACCTGCCCGCTGCTGTCGAACGGGTTACCTCTTCTCGCCTCAATTCGCAGGTCGAGGTCGATTCCTTTGAAGGAGAGTCCAGTGTGATTCCGGATTATTCCTTTTTGAGACAGAAAATCCTGTGCAGATACAGTGGAAACCAGAAAAAAAGACAAGGCAGTGCAAATCAACGTCAAACATTTCATAAGCTTTCTCCTATGATTGCGTTAAGAATTTTGGGTTAATTGGTTCCGGTGCTCAGGCAAGCCTGCTTTGCGGAGCCTTCATTCGGAAACTGGAAAACAGAATCGATGACCTGCGCTAAATCCGACACCGTCAAAGAATCTTTCGACTGCACAGCGCGACGAATCCGACGATAACCTTTTAAGTCGCTCACTTCAGGCTCAAGCTTTACTCCAGACTGTGCGGACATATACGTTATGATATTTTCCGCCAAGGCGTCTTGATGGGCAGATTCCGCTTGTGAATTCGACCAACGAGAATAGATTTTTCCGAGATCGTAGGACCGAAATGCTTCAAACCGATTGGCAAACTTTCCTGATGCGATGTCTTCTTCGATCCGACGCTTCTTCGTGTTCGAAAGAGAATCATAGAGAAAGGCGAAACTAAATGCATGAGACAGATTGGACCAGCACCACTTCGAGCGTTTTATCTTGTTTTTGAAGTCGGACGTGGACATGAGTGCTGCCAATTTTTCCCGAATACGGGTTGTATTCCGAGCTTGAACTTCTTCTGGCGTTTGAAGATTTACGTAACCCTCATGAAGTTTTAGGAATGCTACCTCCAAGCTACTCAGACGATGGTGTAAGGATTTGTTCACACGAATTATGCCCGTTGTCCGATCTTGAATCGCTAGCTGCTCAATTTTGCAACCCTCGGGAACAGTACGGATTTTATCGTCATACAGCCGGTCGAGGTGACCTACCTCTTGCCATTTGAAATTTGAAATGGCTGCGCTCAACTCTTCCGCGAGCCTCGGGGACTCTTCACGAATAGCCGTGAGTGCAACTCGGAGAAGGTCATCGGAGTTAACCCAAGTATATGCATCCCAGTCATGTGTATTTCTTAGTAGTGCAGCGGTATCGGCGAGGTAGACGTAATCTGAAAAATCGAAATCTCTGAAGCCCTTATAAAGGGGTTTATTGCAAACAAAGGAGACATCACCTCCGCCGTTTTCACTTCCCCAAAGCACAGTAGCCGGTTTTCTTACCGTGCAACTTGGACAAGCGGACGGTGCCACCAGGGTCCCAAGTAAGTCCTTCTGATTTTCAACAGCGGTCAAAACCTCGACGGATTCCTTGTTTCGAATGTCAGCAGCCTGAGCACCGGAGGCGCTCAGAAAAGAACTGCAAAGCAGTAATGTGAGAAGTTTTGCCTTAGACATTTGCCGCTTAATAGAGCAATTCCTAAGCCGGCACTTAGCGTTTCCTCCACCGTTTTCCTGTCCTGATTTCAACAGCTTAGTATTTCGATTGCTCTTCATAACTCGATCTCCTCGTGCAACTTCTTTTCACCTGTTCTCACGTTTTCGAATGTCGGCATTGACACTCTCCTTCACTTCTGAATTTAGAATAAGTGACACATCGCGTAATTTATAGATCGAATTAGTGAAGGAATTAATCTAAAATTTAGCCATGTTATAAAATCGACGATAAAGTATGAATATGAAAGCTGTTTCAATATTTGAATATGGTGACTACAAGAGCTATCTACGGGCTTGGATAAATTCGCAGCCAAGTAAAGGGAGAGGGAAGAAGCGTCAGCTCGCCCAAATCGTGAAATGCCACTCAACTTACGTTTCCCAAATTCTCCATGGCTCTGCTGATTTAAGTCCCGAACAGGCATCGCTACTCAACGGATTTATGGGACACAATTCACAGGAAGCGAGATTTTTTATTCTTCTCGTTCAACGGGCGCGCGCCGGGAATAAATCGCTTAGGGAACATTTCGAAATCCAGATTCAGGAAGTCCTGGACTCACGATCCGCACTCCGAAATCGCCTCGAGATCAAAAAAACAATCGAAGAGAAAGACCAGGCGACCTATTACTCATCGTGGCTATACCCCACGATTCACATGCTCATCACAATGCCGGAATTCCAGACTCGCGACGAACTCTCAAAGCACCTGCACCTACCGGTCTCCAAAGTTATGGAAATTCTCTCATTTCTGGTTGCAATGGGACTGGCGGAGGAGCAGAGCGGAAAATTTGTTTCAGGACGAATGAATATTTATCTCGGAGACAATTCACCACTGATTTCAAAGCACCACACTAACTGGAGAATGCGCGCGGTCCAGTCTCTGGATGTGCCTCGAATGCACGATCTTCACTACTCTTCGCTTGCTACCGTGAATAGCAAGGACATTCCCGCAGTCCGAGAAATTTTGGTCAAAGCGATTGAGCAAATCAGAGCTATCGTGAAAGCATCATCTCCTGAAGATGCGCTCTTTTGTTATAATCTGGACCTCTTTGGACTGTAGGCGCTTTAAACGAGCTGCGCCGAACAGTGAAAACGCTTCGGTCTGTGTTTAGGATACACGGTGCGATGAAATCCAGTGTAAAACGCAACAACAGATCTAGCGCCTCTTGCTTTGCAAGCGAATCACATTTGAACTCGCATCCGACTCCACTTCGTCCACGTGCAATGAATCAGCAAGCCGATGAAGCCGCATTACCAAATCTGTCTGCATGCTGCCTGGAGCCAGCCCATTCAACTTCTCTCGGATTGAAACCTGCTCCAGCGGGCCATGTTTCCACCTGACGACGCCGTCATGAAGCGAGATCACGCCAATGTCCTGCGAGACGTGAAAGTGCTCGAAAGATTGGGACTAATCCAGCTTGTCACCGAGAAAGAGGGAGAGCGCGAACGCATGAGACCAGTAGCGCTTTATGACCGGATCATATTTGATTTTGGAGATGCGAAATCCGCGCACTACGTGGCCGCATTCACGCCAAGCTGGGCAACCAAAAACAGACACCTCATTCTGTCATGATCACTCTAGAACCAAGCGCCTTCACGAATCTTAGAAACAAGACAGGCATATACGAGGCCGTGGTGGTACTGGCTTCTGGACCAAAGAATTAGATCATTATGAATCGAGCCAGTCTCTCCATAGTCACTCTTCTGATCGCCGCATCCTACTTCGATTTCAGCGAACGTTTGAGTTCCTCAACGATCGGGAGGAAATTAGTAGGACGAGGCAGCTATGGCGAACTGAAGGAGGGAGATTCGATTGAAATCAAATTTCTCGCTCAATGACCTTGAGGGAGTCTCCTGAGCCATTATGTCTGATTTCAAAATGCCTCTGGGCCACTTGGCCCGGGGGCTTTTTGATTTTTGGTCATGGGATGGTTAGGTGTGTAACAATTGAGAGCTTTACACCCTCGGGCTCCTTGGCCTACGAAGGCACAGCGACCCGGCGCATGGAGCCTCCCGTCAATACAAAGCCACTGCCATATCTAAACTTTATTTGGAGCTGCCTCGTGTGACCGTCTGAGGAGAACCCCCATTTCTACAGGGGCTCTCCTCAGACAGCCATGCAAAGATTCATTTAGATTTTACCTCAATATTTTTTGCTCTTTCAAGGTAGGCGTCTCGGATCGCTTCCTGAACCCGAGCATGCAGTGCCTTGTCAAAACTTAGCAACATCATCTCTCGGAGGATTTGATTGATTAGTGTCTGATAAGGTAGTCCCCTGATTGCCGCTTCTTGTTGCACCCATTTCAGCACCTCTTGATCAAAACGGACCGTCTTCATAAGCTTATTGCTCTTTTTTTCCTGCTTCGCTCCGCTGGTTTTCTTCTTGGTTTTCATTTTGTTTTCCTTTCGGTTTGAGATAGCTTTGTTGCGATCTCAATATATTACAAAGTTACCACGATGTAGTTATAACGTAAATTAAGTATGTAAGTCGCTTTATTCTATGGTGAAATTCGTGTGGGTAATGGGTTTTGTTGGCGATTTGATTGATATACTTAGTTCAAATCATGGATCATTCGAAACTCTAAGTCAGCCTGAAAGATTTGCAATCAAGACAGCAATGCTGCCACTCGTCGGGCTGCGTGCCGTTTTTAAAGACTGCCGTGGTGACATCATTTTCAGTCCCTTGTGAGGAGCTCGTTCGTTGTAATGTCCTCAACCATCCGGGAGCTGTTCCCTCGCGTGTCCAGTCAACTCGCGCTAAGTACATATCCTATTTGACCTGTTCAAGTGATTGACGATCTCGAGTAATGCCGACGGAATAATCGATGAAGTTAACCAGCTTGCGAGGTAAGCTAGACTAGGAAAGTAGAAAGTATGGTCCGCAAACTCCGCCCCAGCTTCAACAAGGCCTTCCTTCGCCGGTTCTTTGTCCGCTTCCACATGGGACTCATTCTGTTCGCCGTTGCGGCGAGCGGATTCCTTTTTGACCTTACCCTTCTCGGGTTGGGCGTAACCGCGCCAGCCTGGCGTTACCTGCTCAGCAGCTTTTTTGCGTACGCGACACTATTTGGTTTCGTTCGACTCTGGCTTTCCTACATTTACCCCAGCTCAAAAACCGGCGGCAGGCTCGATTTCATCGATTGGATTCCAATGGATTTTTCCGAAGCCTCGCGCGCAACCTCCTCCGGGACAAAGGTCGCTGACGCCGCGACTTCAGTATTTAAGGGCGGTGGAGGAAGGTCCGGAGGCGGCGGCGCATCCGCTGACTGGAGTCACACAGCACACGCCATGGAAGCCAAGGCGCAGGGCGCATCCCTTGGTATCGGTGAGGCGCCCGGCTTGGGAGCTGCTGTCGAATCCGGCGCCGCGAGCGCTGAAGGTATCGGCTCAGCGGCCGCTGAAACCGCCGCCGGTCTCGAAGCACTTCCCATTATTGGTCTTATCGCCTTTGTCGCTATGATTATTGCCGTGCTTGGGTCAGCCGCGTACCTCATCGTTGATGCTCCCGCGGTATTGGCCGAAGCCGCCCTTCAAATGGGCCTGTCTCTAGGACTCATTCGCCTCAAACGAAAGCGACTTCAGGGAAACTGGGCCAAAGCTGTCGCGCGATTCAGCTGGAAGCCTTTCGTATTTACCAGTTCCATGCTCCTGGTTTTGGGCGTCGCCATGCAAGTCTACTTCCCGGCGGCGAGCACCCTGTCTGAAGCATTAAAAGAAGCCGGATGGATTTCGCCGGATTAAGTGAGAATTCGAATTTTTTGGAAAGTTGAATTTCAAAGTTGAGTGGTTCACTCTCTCGGTATCGAGCCAGAGAGAACAAAACCTCCAGGGATCCCGGAAGAATCGATCGAACCTGCTATTTTTGGCCAGAACCTAATCGCCGAGAAACGACCCCCGCACTTAATATTTTCCTTAATGCTCCATCGTCATCTTCGTCGAACACGTCCCCAATGACTTCTTCGAGAATGTCTTCCATCGTGACGATGCCGATTCTTTTGTTTCCACTTAGGACGACGCTGAGATGACTGCGCTTCTCCTGCATTTGTCTCAGGGCCCGTAACAGTGGGTCACTTTCCTGAACCGCTACGACATTCCGGATAATGTCCTGCCAGTTTTGCCCTCCAGATTTCCTAAATGCCACGAACTCCTTCGTATTGAGGATTCCGATCACCGCGTCATCTTTGAGAACAGGAAGGCGCGTGTGACGGGAGGAGATTACAATGGCTTCTACTTCTTCCGCCGAATTCTTCACATCCGCGCATACAGCATCCTGCCAGGGAAGAAAAATGTCGCGTACAGCCTTTTTTTCAACGGTGACGAGATTGATAACGTACTGACGTGTTTGCTGAGAGAGCTGGTCCAGCTCCACCGTTTCAGGCGTCGCCAAGCCGGGTTCAATAACTGGTTTTTTGAAAAATAGCAGCAGAAGCTTTCTGGTAGACCACTCCAGAACGGTAACAACAGGGGACAGAGTTCGTTCGAAGAGCGCCAGCCATCGGGCCGATTTCAGGGCTATGCGAATCGGGTTTCTGAGCGCTAAGGCTTTCGGCAGCAACTCCCCTACTACGACACTAAAATACGTAATGGGTAGAACTACGATTAACACCGCGATAAACTCAGCAGCATTTTCGCTAAGCCCAAATCGCTGCCGCAACAATGGATTAATCGATTCCTCGGCGCCGGCGCCTCCTACGGCTGCGGCAATTGCACCCACGAGCGTAATTCCCACCTGAATTACGGATAAGGTTCGCTCAGGACGCTCGCGAAGCGATAGGACGTGCTTAGCTCTTCCATCGCCCTTACGAGCAAGCCCCCGCAATTGGGGCTTTTCTGCTGTTACAAACGCCATCTCTGAACCCGAAAGCAGCGCGTTAAAGATGAGGCAAACGATAACAATAGCGATTTCTTCCATAGACGGAACAACCTTCCCGCTGGTCCGCATCCTTGTCAAAGAGGTTTAAACGACGCGCCTAAGAAATAATTTGCAAAACACAGGTCTCGCCCTTATCTAAATAGCATTAGTTTCAAGGGGGAGATCGCGTGGGGGCAAAATTCTTGTTCGTGATAGCAACGGCTATCGCTTGGTGCGGTTCTGCGATTGCTGATGAGTATTTCAATCGAACCCGGGTGGACACAACCGTCCCTGCCCACTGTGCCGAACCGGACCTCAGGCACTTCCCATTAATGCAGCGCCAGGTCATCTTTGGAATACAGGGTGCTGTGCGCGCGGGATTCAGCCATGAGTACCCCATTTCGCGAAGTGATGCACAGTATCTCTGGATGGTCTTTCTCGGAAATCACCAAAACGAGCCGGGTATTTTAGCAGAAATACGCAGAAACAAGCTTGAGGAGCCCTTCGAAACATTGAAACTGGCCCAAAGGTCAATGAACTTTACCTTCGAAAAGGAAGGTGATGTCTTAGAGGCATTGGCGATCAGCAAGCTTTCTCGCGAATACCCATCTCCCCACTACTTTATCACTGGTGGTATCGAGTACCGGGAAAAGAAAAACGGCGACACGATCGGTGAGCTGGACCTCCTCGTCGGAGAGAGGGACACCTGCCGCATTATCGCAATCGGGGAGACGAAACTCGGCGTGAAGCAACTGAGCCATGCCCGAGAACAACTCCGACGCTTCTTGAACTTTTTGAAGTTCAAATGCAAAGAAAGCGGAAACTGCAGCAACGGTCGCCACAATTGAAGTTTCGCCGTTGCAGCGAGCGGATTTATTGGCCAATGCTGTCGCGAGATGCAGCTGGAAGCATTAAAAGAAGCCGGATGGATTTCGCTGCTTGACGTCGTCGGACGCTGATACTGAAAAGTCTCGTCTCGAACAGACTATACGAGTTCTTGGTCCTCTCGGGAACCTTGCCTACCGAATAGTTTGGTAATCGAGAAGTTGTTCTTTATACAACAATGACGGTTGCCCGCGGCCTATTCCAGGCAGCACAGCAAATCCCGATTTTCACCACGTGCCTCCCCTCGCGAGGATAGCAGTTATGGCAATCGGCACACTCGATACAAACACCGCGCTTACAGATGGAACAAACATGTTCGACCGGCGCCCGCTTGCAGAAATAACAAATGTCGTTCATGGTCCTGTTCTATACTTAAGCCCTAGGCTTGTCGAATAGGAAGGTGATGCTCGTGACTCAATTTTGGGCCCGTGAGATTCAAATCCCGCTTTCAGAAATCGAATTCTCGTATGTCCGGAGTTCCGGTCCGGGCGGGCAAAACGTGAACAAGGTAAATAGTAAGGCGGTACTCCGATGGAACCTCGCCAAAAGCGCGAGTCTGGACCTCGAAAAACGTTCCTGGCTCCTGAACCGACTGTCTTCACGACTGACAGTCGAGGGGGAGATCGTCATCGCGAGCGACCGCTATCGCGATCAGCAGCAAAATCGGGAGGATTGCCTCGAGAAACTGCGCGAGCTTCTGGCGCGCGCCGTCTCGGTACCCAAAATGCGAAAGCCCACTCGGCCAACGCGCTCAAGCCGTAGCAGAAACAAGGAAGCCAAGACTCGCCATTCCGAGAAAAAGAGCCAACGACGATACCGGGCGAACCGGGTACCATGATCGATGTTGACTTCGCGACACTTCGGCTGGATGCATCTTATCTTCCTAGAAATATGAACTTATGCGCCGCATGAGGCGATTCCGCTTCCTTGCGCGCGGAGACAAGTACTAGAACCCGGCGTCGTGAATCGGTTTGAGGCGAGTGATTTAGGTAAGCTTCTGAGTTCGATCGAAAGCGCAGGTTACCGTCTCGTCGGACCACATGTTTATAACCAAGCAGTCGTTTATGACGAGATTCGCGGGCTGAACGACTTGCCCCGGGGCTGGACGGACGAGCAGGGCCCTGGGTTCTACCGGATCAAAAAAACGGACAGCCGCGCGTACTTCGGTTATTCCTCAAGTCCACGCACTTGGAAGGAATCGCTCTTCAAAAGCCGTGAGCGGTTGTTTTTCTCAAAAAAGGCGGAAGACGGCTCGATTCAATTCACTCGTGAACCCGTGCAGGCCCCGAAACTGGCTTTCATCGGGGTTCGCGCCTGTGATGTCGTTGCGATCGCGATTCAGGATCGAATTTTCATCGAGCCTCGGATCCAGGACCCGGCTTATCAGGCACGGCGAGAAAACGCACTCATCGTCGCCGTTCAATGCACTTCTTCGAGCCCGACCTGCTTTTGCGCCAGCATGAACACCGGGCCCGAGGTTCGCGGGGGCTACGACCTTGCACTGACGGAGATCGTCAGTGAACGCGAACACTATTTTCTGATCCAGGAAAACAGCGCTGAAGGCGAAAGAGTTCTCGCGCTCTTTGAAAGGAGCGGTCATCTCAATGACGGTATCGAGGAGTATCGCGCGCGCGCGCGACCGGTATTCGAAGAGGTCGCGCGAACTCAGAAGCGCCGCATGGACCTTACGGGAGTTCGGAATTTACTCAACGACAACTTCGAGCATCCTCGATGGGAGAACGTCGCGGCGCGATGCTTGAACTGCACCAACTGCACCTTGGTTTGTCCGACCTGCTTTTGCGCGACCGTCGAGGACACTGCGGACCTTGGGAACAGCACGGCCGAGCGATGGCGTCGCTGGGATTCATGCTTCACCTTGGATCATAGTTACATCCATGGGGGATCAGTCCGCTATACGGGCAAATCACGATACCGGCAGTGGATGACTCATAAACTGTCAACGTGGTGGGATCAGTTCGGGACGACAGGCTGCGTGGGGTGCGGCCGTTGCATCACCTGGTGTCCCGTGGGGATCGACATCACCGAGGAAGCCGAGGCGATAGCCAAAAATGAAAACGATTGAAGAACTGCTCGGAGAACATCAATTCTTCCAAAAACTTTCGAGATCCGACATTGATTTGCTTGCGGGTTGTGGACGAAATCAGATCGCTCGTGCCGGCGAATACTTGGCTCACGAGGGTGGTTCCGCGGAAGCGTTTTACGTGATCCGCACTGGAACGCTCGCTCTGGAAATGCAGGCTCCGGGCTACGCCAATCTGACCGTTGAAACGCTCGGGCCCGGGCAGGTCGTGGGCTGGTCCTGGCTGTTCCCGCCGTATCGCTGGGTGTTCGATGTCCGTGCCGTAGAGGATAGCCGTCTTGTCGCGATGGATGGCGTTTGCCTCCGTTCCAAGGCTGAAGCGGATCCCGCCCTAGGGTATCGCCTCATGAAGGTCTGCGCCGAAGAGATGAATGCCCGGCTTCGATCGACCCGGCTTCAGGTCCTCGATATTTACGGCGCCAAAAAGAAGGCCTCATGAACGCGACCGGCTCGTTGACGACAAGGGACAGAGGTGGGCAGCCGCTTTGCGAGCCAATGCTTCCGATCGCCTACCGGGTGAAATCCTTTCAGGCCGAAACGCATGATGTTTTCACGATAAACCTCGTTCCCTCCGACGTAAGCACGAAGATCCCTCGATTTTTTCCGGGTCAATTCAACATGATTTACGCCTTTGGGGCAGGGGAAGTGCCGATCTCGATCAGCGGGGATCCCGGTCGTGCGGGCGATTGCATTCACACGATCCGGGCGGTGGGGCAGACGACGGCACTTCTCCAGAAACTCAAGCCGGGAGCGGAGGTCGGCATTCGGGGTCCCTACGGCAGACCGTGGCCCGTCGATAAGGCGCAAGGAAAGGACCTCGTGCTCATCGCGGGCGGAATCGGTCTCGCGCCGCTTCGGCCCGCTCTGTATCACGCGCTCGGCAACCGGCTTCAGTACGGCCGGATAATCCTTCTCTTCGGAACCAGGACTCCGAGAGATATTCTTTTCGCGAACGAGCTCGCCGAGTGGGCGCGGCGAAAGGACATGCAGATCCTGATCACGGTTGACGCGGGAGACGCGAACTGGAACGGGAGGGTCGGGGTGGTTCCGAAATTGATCTCCGAAGCCCGGTTCGATCCACTGCATTCGGTCGCCATGATCTGCGGGCCGGAAATCATGATGCGTTATACGATTCCGGAACTTACCGGCCTCGGGATGCCGGACGACCGGATTTTCGTCACGATGGAGCGAAGCATGAAATGCGGAATCGGATTCTGCGGGCATTGCCAATATGGAGGTGTTTTCGTCTGCAAGGACGGCCCGGTGTTCTCGTACAACGAAGTTGAAGCGGTATTTTTGAGAAAAGAGTTCTGACATGTCCGACAGAAAACCAAAACTCGCGGTTTTCAAATTCGCCTCGTGCGACGGTTGCCAGCTGAGCCTTCTCGATTGCGAAACGGAATTGCTCGAGCTCGCGGCCGTGGCAGAAATTTCCTATTTCCTCGAGGCCTCGAGCCGAGCGCTTCCCGGTCCTTACGACATCGCGCTCGCCGATGGCTCGATCACGACCGAGGAGGACGTGAGGCGCATCCAGGAGATCCGAAAACAATCGAAAATCCTCGTTTCGATCGGCGCCTGCGCGGTTGCCGGAGGGATCCAGGCACTTCGCAATTACACGAGCGTCGAGGAGTACGCCCGATACGTCTACCCGAAACCGGAGTACATCCGGTCTCTCGAGACTTCGACGCCGATGTCAAAGCACGTCGAAGTCGATTTTGAACTCAACGGCTGCCCGGTGAACAAGAACCAGCTCCTTGAAGTGGTCGCCGCCTTCCTCCAAGGGCGGCGACCCAATGTCGCGCCGTATTCCCAATGCGTCGATTGCAAGATCAAAGGGAACATATGCGTGATGGTCGCGCACGGCGTCCCCTGCCTCGGGCCGATCACTCACTCGGGCTGCGGAGTGCTGTGCCCGTCGTTCAACAGGGGCTGCTACAGCTGTTTCGGTCCGAAAGAAACGCCGAACGCCCCTTCTCTCGGAAACTGGTTCATCCAAGAAATGCACGTGAAGCCGGAGACGGTCGAGCGCGCGCTCCGGTCCTATTATTCCGGAAGCGATCTCATGAAGACTGCTTCTGAGGAATTCGGAGCCGCGAGGCAAAAATTCGGGCTGAGTCCGACGCCCCTTCATCCCAAGAACGAGTGACTCATGAGCATACAATCGAAAACATCAGATTCCCCTTCCAACCGGACGATCCGGGTCGAGGCCCTTGCACGAGTCGAGGGAGAAGGTGGGCTCACGGTGAAGATGCGCGACGGCGCTGTCGAGAGCGTGCAGTTCAATATCTTCGAGCCCCCCCGGTTCTTCGAGGCCTTTTTGCGAGGGCGGCACCACACCGAGGTTCCGGATATCACTTCCCGGATCTGCGGGATCTGCCCGATCGCGTATCAGATGAGCGCGGTGCATGCGCTCGAGCAAGCGCTTGGGATCGAAGTCACGCCGGAAATCCGAGCTCTCAGACGTCTTATTTTCTGCGGGGAATGGATCGAAAGCCACGGCTTGCACATTTATATGCTCCACGCGCCGGATTTTCTGGGCTACGAAGACGCGATCGAAATGTCGCGCAAGTACCCCGTCCAGGTCACGCGGGGACTGGAGCTCAAAAAGGCGGGTAACGATCTCATGTCCGCGATCGGCGGACGCGAGATTCATCCGATCAATGTTCGGGTCGGCGGTTTCTACAAATTTCCCGAGCGGCGGGCCCTCGAAAAAATGCTCGACCCGCTCAAGCGCGCTCGCGATATCGCTCACGAAACGGTTCAATTCGTCGCGATGCTCGACTTCCCGGATTACGTTCAAAATTATGAGTTTGTTTCGCTCTCGCATCCCGACGAGTACCCGATTCTCGAGGGCAAGATCGCGACGAGTCGCGGACTCGAAATTCCCGCCGCGGAGTTTCCGAACCACTTCGAGGAGTATCAAGTCGAGTGGTCTCATGCCCTGCAAGCAAAAATAAGCGCCAGAGGGGCATACTTCGTCGGACCATCCGCGCGCTACTATCTAAACGAAGCCAAAATGCCGCCGGGCGTCCGTCAGGCCGCGACGTCCGTAGGGTTCTCGCGTGAGGATTGCCGGAATCCCTATAAGAGCATTATCGTCCGGTCGCTTGAGACGCTCTTCGCGTGCGAGGAGTCGATCCGGATTTTGGAACGATACGACGACTCCGTTCCGGAACGGGTCGGGTACCGAGTGAAAGCGGGGGTGGGGCATGGCTGTTCTGAAGCTCCTCGCGGCCTTCTCTATCATCGGTACGAAATCGAGGAGAACGGAATAATTCGCGAAGCGCGGATCATTCCGCCCACTTCCCAGAATCAGAAGAGCATCGAGACCGATCTGTTTAACGTCGCGAACCGGAACGCTCTCCGGCCGGCCGGTGAACTCGCGCATCGGTGCGCACATGTCGTTCGCAATTACGATCCCTGCATATCGTGCGCGACGCACATGCTCCAGGTGATTTTGCGAAGTGCCGGATAAACGGAGCCGGTTTTTGCACTCAATTCCCGACTTGCAGTCCCGCCTTCCTGAATTCGGAGACGATGCTGTCGGCAATCAGCTTTACGCCCTTCTCGTTGGGGAGGGCGCGAAGGGCAGCGCTGTTGTCCACGTTATAGTCCGTTCCATGCTCAGGAAGTTCAAGCCAGTGATACCCGTTTCTGCTCGCGACATTCTTCATTTGTTCGGTGATTTGGGTGTCCCACCATGGAGAGACCACGACGAAAACCGGTACCGCAAACTTGTCGCCCACGATTTTTCTGATGAGATTCTCGAATCGCGCCTCAAAATTCAACGGCACGCAAGCTACATCTTCGCCCAACTCGACGACCAGAACATCGTCACTCTGAAGTTTGACGTTCAGTGAAGCGTAATCGAACGAATCCGCCGTGGAGCACTGAGCTGCCGTCCCGAGACTTTGTTCCCAGGCAACCGTAGTGACAGTTTGAGCCGGAACACCCAAAGAGGCCGCGACCGCTGGTGCCGCCATTTGACCAACGCTATTGCCGACCATAACGACACGCTGCGCAGAAGACTTGAAGACCTCTTGAATTGCGTTCAGGCCCGCGAAGCCGAACCGTTCCGTCGGCGCCAACACCGCTCCCTCGCCCCACTCATCCCAGGCTTCGTTCAGAATGAGCTTCTTATTCACCCCGTTTATCGTCGCTCCAAGAGTGAACGAACGTGTTTCGGTAAGACTTTTGACAAGGGACAGCTGATTTTTAAACGATTGCTTGTATTCTCCCGGAGAACTTGGCGGGATCACCATCACTCTGTCATTGCACGAACTCGGGAGAGCCGTAATGTCTGATCGGACCTCACCACGACACCACCAGGGGGTATCGTCCATTCCCGGGGTCACGATCGGGAGATAACTAATGTTCAAATTTCCGGCGGTGTTGAGATGGTTGTTCCACTCCCACTCGTAGACCCGTGTCAAATCATTGTACGACATCGCATACCCAACCTGAGGATCACTTTCAAGGCTGCCATCAGGCGCCCATCGCTTCATGCCGCTCGCAACAATTTTTGTACTCGGAGCCTGCAATCCGATCATGTTGCCCCTGGCCGTTTCTAGCGCGGTCCAAACATAACTGTAGCTATTCATGCCGAGAACTCCGGCATGAACCATGGCTGGGTCGCCGGGACCAGCAAGAATATAGAGACCTTTCATACTTGGGTTTGCATTGATTACCTTCTGCTGCCAACGGCTGATCGTTGAAGTGAGTTCGGAATTCGATCCGTCGGGATTATCCGGCGTGCCGAGCTTCAGCTTTCTAATGTCCCAGATCAACAGCACCGGTTTGTCGTCGATCTTCAGATGCTGCGAACGATTAAAATAATTTTTGATCATGTAATCCATCGCCTGATCGTTGAAGTCTCGAATCTGACTTTGCATAGTGGCAAACGTCGGATCGCCCGGAACCGGACATGAACTTACGAAGTAGTAACACCATGGTGCATCCGTGACCCAAAGAAGGCCGAAATGGATATCATCAGGATATTTTGACAAATACTTGGACTTCAAAAAGGCTTCTTCAAGTGGATTTTTTTCCCAATAGGGCTTGTAATTCCCGGAGCTGTCCTTCTGACCCGCCCAAAACCAATCATAGATGAAGAATGAGACACCACTTTCCAAGGACCACTTGATCATCCAATCCACTGCCCGAGGGTCACTGTCATCATAGTAGCGACCATTATATGCGTTATAGTTCATGAACGGCACCCTGGGTTGGTCCGCACCAGGTGGCGCGAACGGCACGGCCTGCTCGAGTCCCGGCCATTGTTGAATTTGCCAGCCGGTACTGGCTTTACTCCAACCCGGGTAAATATATGTACCGACCATGTGGTGCCCGGTACGAGCAATACGAATTTCATCAGGCGGCGTACTGCTCGGATCGAAAGGAACATTGAATTCGCCAGACCCGCTGATGAGCGGATTCACCCCGCCTTTTGGATCAATCCCGTGAATGTAGATTTTCTGGCTTGAGAACTGGGCGCGAACACTTTGTGGAAAGGTATGGTAAAAGCGGTAAGCGGTACCGGTTGATCCACAGGCCTGTGCAACCCCGTCTTCGCTGGGTTGGTTGGCCGAAATCATCGACGATGCCATCGTGCCCTGCGGATATGGTCCCCCGAAATAGACCGCAAGCTGAATCGGCAGGGCGCTACCGTACGAACAGGCCCATCCATTCAGGGAAAAACTCCCATCGGCGTTCGCTTTAACGTTTTCAAAATTTCCGCCGATCGGAGTGACCGCGACTTCGACAGCCTTGCCTGCCGATACATTGCCCGCCGCGTCCTTTGCCCAGGCGTAAAGTGTCTTGCCTCCAGGTGCGGAGAACGTATACGTCGAAGGCACGGTTGGTGTCCAACGCGGATCCGAGGCCGCGGGTGCCATCGGGCTTTCGGTAATCGTATATGCCGAAACGCCCTGATCACCCGTTGCACTCAGAGTCAGCCAAGGAAGGGTCAGCTCACGCGAGGAAGTTGGAACCGAGAACTGACTGATGACGGGTGTCTGGGACATCGGTGGCACCTGAAAAGTTCCTGAATTGAGAATGATCGGATTGCCCTGCCCGGTCGGACTAATTCCATGGATGTAGATCTTCTGATTCGCGAACTGCGCACGAAGGCTGCGCGGGAGTGCGTAATTGAATCGATACGCAGTACCGGACGAATTACAAAACCAACTGATCAAATCTTCGCTTACCTGGTCAGCCGCCGTGTAAGCCACCATCGTGCCCTCGGGGTAGCCCCCACCCAAGTAGAAATGAATGTCGATCGGATTAGGATTGAGAGTCTCACAGGCCCACCCTTGAACGGAGATGGTACCATTTGCATTGGTCACAACAGCCTCAATATTGCCAATCACGCTTTGACTCGCGCTCACCTGCACAACCGCACTTTTGGATAAGGACAAATTACCCACGGCATCTTTGGCCCATGCAAAAGCCGTCTGAAGCCCTGTGCCAGGAAACGCAATCGTTGTCGGCGCCGTTTCAGTCCAGTGGCAGTCTGAACTGGAATCCGTCGTCGTAATACAGTAACCAGTCACT
>Ga0208375_1000455_pt1 | contig 59398 bp, 67 predicted proteins | sample RifOxyD1_FD_184038 | JGI IMG/M metagenome (GOLD analysis project Ga0208375, IMG submission 184038) | Soil microbial communities from Rifle, Colorado - Rifle Oxygen_injection D1 (SPAdes) | ecosystem: Environmental > Terrestrial > Deep subsurface > Rock core/Sediment | place: Rifle, Colorado... | reverse complement strand
CAAGGTTTCAGGGGCAAACCTGACGGCGCGCTGGGATCATCAACTGGACGGCGGCTCCCAACTCATGCTGCAGGCCTATTACGATCGGACCGAACGCGACGTGCCACCCACCTTTTCGGAGCTGCTCGACATCGTCGATCTGCAGTTCCAGCATTCCTTGCAACCGATAGGCATGCACAGTCTGGCCTGGGGCGCAGGCTATCGCTACAGCAAGGATCGGGTGACCAATAGCCAATACGTTGCCTTTCTCCCTGCCCGGGAAAACCAGGCCTGGGCGAATGTGTTTGTGCAAGACGAAATCAGCCTGCACGATGACCTGCGCCTGACGCTAGGCGCCCGGTTTGAGCGCAACGACTACACCGGCATGGAATTCCTGCCCAGTGTCCGGCTGGCCTGGAAGCCCGCTCCCGCTCATCTGTTGTGGACGGCGGCCTCGCGCGCGGTGCGTGCGCCCTCGCGGCTCGACCACGACACCTTTGTGCCGGGCGTCCCCCCCTACCTCCTGGCCGGCGGACCCGATGTGCGTTCCGAGATCGCAACCGTCTACGAAATCGGCTATCGCGGTCAGGTCACGCCGCAGGTTTCGTATTCGGTGACTGCATTTCACGCAAGCTATGACCATTTGCGCAGCCAGGAAATCGACTCCAGTGGGACCTTTTTGTTCTATGGCAACGAGATGGAGGGCACCACGCACGGCGTCGAGATGTGGGTTACCTACCAGGCAATGCGCACCTGGCGGCTGAGCGCCGGCCTGACGCTCCTGGACATGGACCTGCGGCGCAAGCCCGGCAGCACGGACCCGTTCGGCCCAAGCGCGTTGGGCAACGATCCCGCTTATCAATGGAATCTGCGCTCGTCCTGGGATCTGACGCCGACACACGCGCTCGACATCCTGGTCCGCCGTATCGGTGAGCTACCCGACCCGCACACGCCCGCGTATACCGCGGTGGACGCACGGCTGGGCTGGCAAGCGACTCGCAACACCGAGCTTGCCCTGTCGCTACAAAACCTGTTTGACGACACCCATACCGAGTACACGCAATCGGGGATCCAAGGGGAATTCGGGCGCAGTGTGTTTTTGCAGCTGACTTGGCGGCAGTGAGAGAAATGGACAAGCGTCTTGGCTACCAGCAGTCATGCTTGATCCAGAAGATTTACCTCCGCCGTCGCACTCTCCTTGTGAGCGTGACCCTGTTCCTGCTCTTCGTGTGGCTCATGGCATTCCCAGCCTACGGGGCAGACGATGGCACTGATATCGAGCAGCGCGTCAAGGCCGCTTTCCTCTACAAGTTCGCCAGCTATGTGGACTGGCCGGCAATCGCATTCCCCAAAGCGGATACCCCGATCACGATTGCCGTCACGGGATCCGGGACGATTGCCGCGGAACTCGTCCAGTTGGTGGCCGGCCGCAAGGCGCAGGGACGTTCCATCACGGTCAAACGGATCGAGCCCGGCGAGCCGCTTGGCGGCGTGCACATCCTGTTCGTCGGACGAAGCGAATCAAGGCGGCTCGCGCAGTGGGTTCAGGAAGCCCAGGAGCACTCTACTCTGGTGGTGACCGATATGCCGGGTGCTCTGGGGCAGGGCAGCGCAATCAACTTCGTTCTGGCCGACCGCCGCGTGCGCTTCGAAATTTCACTCGACGCTGCCGAAAAAAGCAGTCTCAAGCTGAGTTCGCGGTTGCTTGCTGTGGCCCAGCGTGTTGTTCATACGGGAGCGCCATGATGATGCGTGCGATCATGAATTCGGTGCGATACAAGGTGATTCTGGTGGTGCTCGCCACTAATTTTGCCGCACTGTCCGTGGCCGGCATCGCGCTCGTCATCTTTGAACTCCGCAATTACAAGGACATCTGGGTGACCGACCTGGCCGCTCAGAGCTCGATTCTGGGTCGGGCGAGCGCGCCGGCCCTGGAGTTCGACGATCCAAAATCTGCCCATGCGTATCTGGCGCTGCTCGATGCCAGGCCGCGGATCACGGCCGCAGCCATCTATAACGCCAAAGGCAAACTGTTTGCCAGTTATGCGCGGGACGGCGTGCATGCCGCCGCCTTCCCTGCACTCCCCGAGGTTGATGGCCACCGGGTCGACGGAAGCGAGATCACGCTGTTCACCCGGATCGTCGAAAACAACGAAATCCTCGGCACGGTCTACATGCGCGCGCAGTATCAGCTGTATGAGCGGCTGACGAGATACCTCGGCATACTCGCTACCGTCATGACTTCCAGTTTGCTGGTGGCATTCCTCATCGTGATGTGGTTGCAGGCAAGGGTGACCGGGCCCATTCTTGCCGTGACCGACGCGGCGCGTCAGGTCATCACCAAACGCGACTATTCGCAGCGGGTGCGCAAGACGACCGACGACGAGATCGGCTTTCTGGTGGATGCATTCAACGACATGTTGGCCGAGATAGGCCGCAGGACGGAAGCTGCAGAGTCGACGAATCGCAAGCTCGAGCACGAAATCGCGGAACGCACGCGTGCCGAGGGCGAAATCCGCACCCTGAACCTCGAGCTCGAACAGCGCGTATCAGATCGCACCGCGCAACTGGAAAGTGCCAACAAGGAGCTTGAGGCATTCAGCTATTCGGTGTCGCACGATCTGCGTGCCCCCCTGCGCGCCATTACCGGCTTCTCGACCATGCTGATCGAGGACCACGGCAAGCAGCTCGACCAGGAGGCTCAGCGGAAGCTGGGTGTCATTCTCAGCGAGACCGGACGCATGGGCGCGCTTATCGACGACCTGCTCGCGTTTTCCCGTCTGGGCCGGAAAGTCATGCAGGTCACCGAGCTGGATATGACGGCGCTGGCCCGAAGCACCTTTGAAGATCTGATCCAGCAACACGGCGCATCGGTTGATTTCCATCTTGGTTCCCTGCCACCAGGCAAAGGCGATCGCATCTTAATTGGGCAGGTCTGGGCCAATTTGCTGTCCAACGCGCTCAAGTTCAGTTCGAATCGCGAGACGCCGAAAATCGAGGTGAATGCGATCAGCGACGACAAGGAATACATCTATTTCGTGCGGGACAACGGCGCGGGATTCGACCCCCGTTACCAGTCGAAACTGTTCGAGGTCTTCCAGCGACTGCACGATACTAGCGAATTTCCGGGAACGGGCGTCGGCCTGGCCTTAGTGCAGCGTATCGTCGCCCGTCATGGCGGACGCGTATGGGCCGAAAGCAAGCTTGACGCCGGCGCGACGTTTTATTTCACCCTGCCGAAGGAGCACAGCGATGGACACGTTTGAACAGGTGAACATTCTTTTGGTCGAAGACAGTCCCCTGGATGCGGAACTCACCATCCGCGCGCTCAAGGATGGCAAGCTCGCCAACACGGTTGATTGGGTGAAGGATGGGCAGCAGGCGCTGGATTACCTGTTCCACGAGGGCGGCTATGCCGGGCGCGCTGGAAACATGCCGCAACTGGTTCTGCTGGATTTGAAAATGCCGCGCGTAAGCGGCATCGAGGTGCTGAGGATCATCAAGGTCGATCCCCGCACACGGAAGATTCCAGTGGTCATCATGACCTCTTCTCAGGAGGAGCGCGATATCGCTGAAAGCTACGATCTCGGTGTCAACAGCTACGTCGTCAAGCCGGTCGATTTCACCGCCATGACCAACCTTGCCAGGCAGGCGGGCTATTACTGGCTGGCAATCAACCAGCCACCTGTAACGTGATTCCGCATGTGGTGACCCGAATCGAATGAGGTGTGCCGGTGGACATTCGGCTTCGCGGAGGACAGAAATGAACGGAAAAGCATTGCGTATCCTGAACGTGGAAGACTCGGAACTCGATGCCGAGTTGTGCTGGCGCGAACTCGATCGTGCAGGACTGAAATTTATCAAGGAACGGGTATGGTCGCGCGAGGCATATGAGCAGGCCCTGCATGACTTTGCGCCCGACCTGATTCTCTGCGACTTCAGTTTGCCCGGCGCTTTTGATGGGCTCACGGCACTTTCCATCCTGAAAGAGAAGTCGATGGATATTCCCTTCATCTTCGTGTCGGGAACCATCGGTGAGGATCGTGCGGTCGATGCCTTGAAAAGAGGCGCGACCGACTATGTTCTCAAGGAACACATGAACCGGCTGGTGCCCGTAGTCAAGCGGGCGTTGCAGGAGGCTATGAAGCGGGTGGTGCTGCAACATGCCCGGGCGGCATTGCGCGAGAGCGAGGAACGCTTTCGCCAGCTGGCGGAAAACATTCGCGACGTCTTCTTTCTGATTGATGTGAGCGAGCAACGCGTGCTTTACGTCAGCCCTGCCTACGAGGAAATCTGGAACGAAAGCTGCGCCAGCTTTTACGAAAACATCAATGCCTGGCGCGACGCCATTCATCCTGAAGACAAGGAAAAAACCGGCCGATCCTACGAGGAAAGAGTCCTGTCTGGTCTGGATTATGAATATCGAATCGTGCGGCAGGATGGGACCTTTCGATGGATTAGCGACCGCGTGTTTCCGATATGGGACGAATCTGGACGACTGCAACGCATCGCTGGTGTCGCTTCCGATATCACCCTGCGCAAGAGGGATGAAGAGAGAATCGAGCGCCTCAACCGTATCTACGCCGTGTTGAGTGGCATCAACACGCTGATCGTGCGCGCCAAGAGTCGCGACGGATTGCTGAATGAGGCATGTCGGATCGCAATCGATCCGGGACGTTTTCGCATTGCCTGGGTCGGCCTTGTCGATCGCGACGAAGGAGTGGTGAAGCCCGTCGCATCGGCCGGGGAGGTGCGCGACTTCTTCGATGCCATGCCACAGACAGCACTGCAGATAGGGCGGAGTGGGGAACTGGTCGAACAGGCAGTGCTCAGCGGCAAGCCAGTCATTTCGAACGACGTCAAGAAGGATCTTCGCTTGCAGGCACAGCTCCGTAGCTTGGACGAACGCAGAATCGGCTCGCTGGCCTTCGTCCCCCTCCTGCTCGATGGCGAGGCAGCCGGTGTGCTTGCGCTGTATGCGGCAGATGCAGGGGTTTTCGACGATGAGGAGATACGGCTGCTCACCGAACTGGCCGGCGACATTGCATTCGCGCTCGACTATCTCGCTAAAGGCGAGAAACTCAATTACCTCGCCTTTTACGATGCCCTGACCGGACTGCCTAATCGCGCACTGCTTGCCGATCGCCTGAGCCAGCAGCTGGTTAATGCCGAGCAGAATGGAACGAAGGTTGCGCTCGTGATTGGGGACGTGAAGCGGTTCCGCCTGATCAATGAGTCGTTCGGGCGTCAGAATGGCGATATGCTTCTGCGCGAAATTGCCGAGCGTGCCAGGTTAAGCTGGCCCAATTCGGATAGTCTGGCGCACATCAACGCAGACTGTTTTGCCGGCACGCTGGTCGAAATCAGGGACGAGGCCGTGGCAGTGCACGCACTGGAGCGGGCATTCCAAGTCGTGACAGGCGCTCCCTACACCATCGGTGAAAAGGAGCTGGCTATTTCGATGTCGGCTGGAATCGCAGTATTCCCTGTAGACGGAAACACCGCAGAAACCCTGTTCAAAAATGCCGAGGCGGCGCTGAAAAAAGGGAAGCTGTCCGGGGAACGTTATACGTTCTATCAACCCTCGATGAACGAGCGGGTCGCCGAGACCCTGTTGCTCGAAAACAAGATGCGTCGGGCGATCGACAACAACGAGTTTACCCTCTACTACCAGCCCAAGCTGAATCTGGGCACGGGCAAGATCAGCGGGCTCGAGGCGTTGATTCGTTGGCAGGATCCGGACAACGGCATTGTTTTGCCTGGGGAGTTTATTCCGCTGCTAGAGGAGACCGGGATGATCCTCGAAGTCGGCGCATGGGCCATACGCCGGGCGCTCGCCGACCAGCGGCAATGGCGCATGCGGGGAGTGCTGGCACCGCGCATCGCAGTCAATGTGTCGGCGATCCAGCTGCGGCAAACGAATTTCGTGGAAGTGGTGCGCGAAGCGATCATGGAAACGAACTCAACGCCGCACGGGCTGGACCTGGAAATTACGGAAAGCTTGATCATGGAAGATGTCGAGGAAAGCATCAGGAAACTCGAGACGCTGCGCGATATGAACGTCAATATCGCCATCGATGATTTCGGCACCGGTTACTCCTCTCTCAGCTATCTTGCGCGCTTGCCGGTCCAGTTGCTGAAAATCGACCGCTCTTTCATTATCGCGATGACTAGGGATGCCGAAAGCATGGCGTTTGTATCCACCATCATTTCGCTTGCGCATTCGCTCAGGCTGAAGGTCATTGCAGAAGGCGTGGAAACCGAAGAACAGTCGCAATTTCTGAAACTGCTGAAGTGCGACGAGATGCAGGGCTATCTGTTCAGCAAGCCGCTGCCGTTCGAGCAGGTCACCGTGCTGCTGGACAAACATTGATGTGTACAGACTGATCTGACAATTGTCCCGTTTTGATGTGCCTGATTGTCAGGTCGGTTCAAATTGCCGACCTTTTCCTGCCTCACCTCCTTTTCCGCGATCAAAGTTTGTAGAGGCGTGCTCGCAGCACATCTTATTTTGGTGCGTGCGCTCGCCGTTGTAGTGCGCCAGCCAGATATCCAGATCGGCCTGCAGCTCTTCCAGCGTGAGGTAAAGCTTGCGTCTGAACGCGACCTGATAGAACTCCAGCAGGATCGTCTTATGGAAGTGCTCACAGATACCGTTGGTCTGCGGATGCCTGACCTTGGTCTTGGAGTGCTCGATGTCGTTCAATACCAGGTAGAGTTGGTAGTCATGAGTTTTAGCCTTGCCGCAATACTCATTCTTGGCAACTATGACTTGGCGGTCTAAGGGTATCGGATGGCAGGCTGTGGGCGTGTATTGCTTACCCCCTCAACCGTACCCGGTTCTCCACTGTCAGCACATCGCCTGCCGCATCTACCACTGCATACAGCCTTGGCTTCGGGTTGCCGCCCCAGGTCGGGCTGGGAGTGGGGCTGTCGAGGTACACCACTTGCGCGCCGTCAAACTGCTTTTCGACCTGGCCGTGGGTGAGCAGATGGGTGAGGGCGTCGATGGATATTCCGCGCTGCTTCATGCGGCTGAAGGCGAGGGGACTGATCTTTCCGAGTTTCATCATGAGGGTTCTCCTGTTTGCCTGCGCGGGCGGGTGGGCATCGCGCCTGGCGTTTTACGGATTCGGTATTTATACTGTATGTGCATACAACTGTACATGCATACAGTATTTAGAGGAAGCCCCATGCTGGAACTGACCCGCCGCCAGGAAGAAATCCTGAACCTGATTCGTGAGTGCATCGAAACCACCGGCCTGCCGCCGACGCGGGTGGAGATTGCGCAGCACTTTGGCTTTAGCTCGCCGAACGCGGCCGAGCAGCATCTCAAGGTACTGGCGAAGAAAGGTGTGCTGGATCTGGTGCCGGGGACGTCACGCGGCATCCGGTTAAAGGGCGGCGGGGGTCTGCCGGTGGTGGGCCGGGTGGCGGCGGGTAGCCCGATCCTGGCGCAGGAACACATCGAGCGGCACGTCCAGATCGATGCTGCGCTGTTTTCGCCGCGCGCGGACTACCTGCTCAAGGTGCATGGCATGAGCATGAAGGATGCCGGCATTCTGGATGGCGATCTGCTTGCGGTGCACCGCAGCGCCGAGGCCAAGGCGGGGCAGGTGGTGGTGGCGCGCATTGGCGACGAGGTCACGGTCAAGCGCTTCCAGAAGCGCGGCCATACGGTGCAGCTGATGCCTGAAAACCCCGACTTCGAGCCCATCGTGGTCGACCTCAAGCGCCAGGAACTGGTGATCGAAGGCATTGCTGTGGGGGTGATTCGCAGTGGAAAGAGCCTGTAGCGCAGCACTGAAAAAAGTCGGACTCGATACACAGGCTGTCGACATAGGCATGTAGAAAACCATGGCTTTACAGCTTCTTTATGTGGTGCTTTAATCGGTACCAGTTTAAGTACAGGAGACAGCCATGAACGTCGTCCCCGCTCAGGAAATCAAGCGTCGCGGCATCGCCGCCGTGGATGAAGCCCTGACCCAAGGTCCGGTGCACATCATCAAGAACAACCGCCCGCAATATGTGGTGCTGACGGAAGAGCGCTACAGAGAGTTGATCGAGTCCCAGGAAGAAGCTGCTCTGGCCCGCATCAAGGCATCGCTAGAAGACGCCAAAGCCGGCCGGGTCAGCCGCCATGACAGCGTCGAAGCGCTGATGCAGCATCTGGACAACGAACCGGCGGCATGAGTTGGACGCTGACCACCACGGCTTTTTTCGACCGCCGTGTTCGCAAGTTCCTGACCAAGCATCCTGATCTACGGCCCCGCTTCATCGAAACCATGACGCAACTGCGAGCCGATCCATTTGAACCCAGCCTGCGTCTGCACCCCCTGACGGGCAAACTCCAGGGTATGCAGGCCATCAGTCTCACCTACAGTTACCGCCTCATCCTGACCGTTCAAGTCACCGAAAACGAAATCCTTCTTCTCGATATCGGCAGCCATGACGAGGTGTATGGGTGACGCTGGCGGGGTCACCATGAGTAATCCCGCATGACATCACGCTTGGCCACAGACAAATGAGCACTCTGAAACCTCTTTCCCTCCGCATTTTTGTCGCTGATGACGACCCGGATGGGCTGTGCGTGGCGGAACGTTCCAACAGGGTGGGAAAGCGTCAACCGATTCGCACCTACGCGTTGTTCTTTGCGATAGTGCTCAACATTCAGCTTGGATTTGAATAGAGTCGTGACCCGCAACCCACACCAGGAACAACATGGCTCGCCGCAACCCAATTCTTTTTGATGGCTTGATCGCAATAGCCAGCAAGCTGCCCTGGTGGGTGGGGATCGTGCTCGCGATGTCGGCGTATTTTGGGCTGCACAGCGTGGCCGTCAGTGAGGCAACGGCTGTTGCGCAGCCTGGAATGATGGGCGGCTTTGTCGGCCAGAGTCTTGTCAATACGCTGGCCACGGTTGGCCAGGTTCTGTTGCCGTTTGTTTTTCTGGTGGGGGCGGCTTTGTCCGTCTATGGGCGATACCAGCGCCGTGCCTTGCATGAGCGGGTGACTGGCGGTCCTCACGGAGGTGCACTCAATCAGTTGAGCGGGCAGGAGTTCGAAGCGCTGGTGGGCGAAGCGTTTCGGCGCAAGGGCTACTCGGTGACGGAGACCCGTGGCGGCGCCGATGGCAGGGTGGATCTGGCGTTGAAGAAGGGAGGCGAGCTCTTCCTGGTGCAATGCAAACATTGGCGAGCCACCCGGGTGGGCGTGAACATCGTGCAAAAGCACGCTGGGCTGATGGCAGCCAGAAGCGCTACCGGTGGGTTTGTGCTGACGACCGGCGTATTTACGGATGAGGCCCGTGCGTTTGCCAAAGGCAAGAACATCGAGTTGATGGATGACAAGGCACTGGATGCACTGACCCGCGGTGTGAGTGTGCCCGTCAAGTTTTTTCGGGATCCGCTTAGTGTTTTGACGATAGGCGCGCCCTATTGCCCGGAATGCCAAAGCCGGATGGTGAAGCGTAGAGCCAGGGACGGCGCGAATGCGGGCATGAAGTTTTGGCGGTGCTCACGATACCCGGACTGCAAGGGCAAGCGTCCGGCCTGATCTGGCTGTTTGCTCTCTTACCAGGGCATGCATTGGGCACGCATCATGGCCATTCCTGACAATTATTTATAAATGACTGAACGACGCCACCCATGACCCGCTTCGCCGCCATTGACTTCGAAACCGCGAACAACGCCCGTGATAGCGCGTGCGCGGTGGGCGTGGTGATTGTCGAGGGCGGGCGCATTGTCGATCGTTTGCATGCGCTGATTCGCCCGCCGTCGCGCCAGTTTTTGTTTACGCCTATCCATGGACCTTCGATGCGGTGTGGGCGGGGTGGGCGCGCGTGCTGGCGGGGGTGAACTTTCTCGCGGCGCATAACGCGCCTTTCGACAAGGGCGTGCTGGGCGCCTGCTGCGAGACCTATGGGCTGGCGGCGCCGACGCTGCCTTTTGTATGCACGGTCCGGCTGGCGCGGGCGCAGTGGGATGTTCGCCCGACCAGGCTGCCGGATGTGTGCAACTATCTGGGCATCGATCTGCGGCATCACCAGGCGGATTCGGATGCCGAGGCGTGCGCGCGGATTGTGATGGCGGCGCAGGCGGGCGGGTGGCGCCACGAATCCTGACTTTGCCGACTCCAGCCTCTCAACATCACCCGACGAAAGCATCCCATGTTTCAGCCCCTGACCGGCCTGTATGAGCCTTCCTCCATTCAGCAGCTCGCGGACGGGCGCTTTCTGGTGGTGGAAGATGAAAAGAGCCATCCCTTCAGCCTGGTGACGATCAGCACCGCGGGCGACGTGAGCAGCACGCCGCTGTTGCCGCCGGCGGGCGACGATGCGGGCTGGAAGCTGGATGATCTTGAAGCACTCGCGCTCGACCGGGCAGGCTACGTCTACGCCCTCACCTCGCATTCGCGCGATACGGAGGGCGACGAGAAAAAGTCCCGCGACAAGCTGGTCCGTTTTCGCGTTGAAGGCGGGCGCATGGTCGAGCCGATGCTGGTTCGCGGCCTGAAGCCCGCTTTGGTGCGGACGCATCCGGTGCTGGCCGCTGCTGCCGACATCGCTGACGTCAAAAGCAGCGGGGGCTTCAATATCGAGGCCATGGAAATCAGCGCCGACGGGCAGCAATTGCTGGTGGGCTTTCGCAGCCCCTTGCTCGAGCAGCGCGCCATCATCGCCTGCGTTGAGAACCCCGCAGCCATTTTCGAGCGGTGCGAGCCGCCCCGCGTTTTGCGTACTCTGATTACGCTGGATTTGGGCGGCGACGGGATTCGCGGCCTGGCTTATCTGCCCACCCTCGACGGCTACCTCGTGATCAGCGGTCCGGTTGCCAGTCAGCAGGTTCATTTCCAGCTCTGGTTCTGGAGCGGTCTGCCAGATGCGCCGGCACGCCGCGTCAGCGTGGCTGGCCTGCCAGGTTTCGAGCACGCCGAGGGCGTGAGCCCCGCCGTGATCGACGACCGCCAGCGCATCATCATCGTCAGCGATGACGGCAGCAGAAAAGATGGTCGCGATGCGCACTTTGTGCTGCTCGATGCCGGGCAACTGTTGATTGCGCCCTGACAGGGGGGCGCAGGATTCCCGCTTGAGCAACCAGCTAGACCCCGGCCCCTGTGCGTATTCGCCGGGGGCGACGACTTGTTCAGCAGCATTTTCCTTGCCCGGTGTCGACGTGGAGCTAGATTGAAAGCGGTTGCACGTTTTCTACAAGGGAGAAACGGCCATGAAGATATGGCGAGTCGTGGGGGTGGTGATGATGAGCGTGATGGGAACAGGGCTGGCGCAAGAAACCGGGGCTATCAAGCTGCCGCCGCCCGAAATGTCCGGTGGCATGCCTTTGATGCAGGCGCTGCAGGCGCGGCATACGGCGCGGGAATTCGCCAGCAAAGCGCTGCCGCCTCACATGCTGTCGAATCTGCTGTGGGCGGCAAGCGGGGTGAACCGGCCAGAAACAGGCCAGCGTACCGCGCCTTCTGCCCATGACTGGCGTGAGATCGATGTGTACGTGACCACCCCAGACGGCGCGTATCGTTACGACCCGCCCACGCATACGTTAATCAAAGTGGCGGCGGGCGACATTCGACGGCTGGCAGGCGTGCAGGACTTTGTGGCGACTGCACCGCTGAACCTGGTGTACGTGACCGACCTCAACCGCATGAGCGAGGCCAGCGCCGAAGAAAAGACGTTCTACAGTGCAACTGATGCCGGCTTCGTTGCCCAGAACGTGTATCTGTATTGCGCGTCGGCTGGTTTGGCGGTGGTGGTGCGCGGCTTGCTCGATCGCGATGCATTGAGCGCTGCTCTGGGGCTGGCGAACCATCAGCGCATCATCCTCGCGCAATCGGTGGGTTACCCGGCTGACAATGCTAAATAGGGGTGTCGTAAGCGAACTATTCTTGGAATGTATCCCGTCAGGTATGCGCAAACACGCATGCCGGTGCAGGGAACAGGGGAGGAGATCATATGAAAATTCTGTTGATGATGCTGCCGCTGCTGGTTGCGGCGAATGTTGCAATGGGGCAGGGCGTTGAGCCTGAAGCGGCGTCCACACCCGACGGAGCCCAGATCCTGGACAAGAGTCAGGTTCAACCGAGGGGCGAGGTTCGGGATAGCCATGATCGATATATGGGAAAACAGCGGCAGGGACGCGACATGCGCCGCTGTCTGAATCTGAAAACCAATGAAGCGATCATTCGCTGCGCCGAGCCCGGCCGCAAGCCGTAATCTGCATTCGTCCGGCGGTTGATGTTAGGTATGGGTGAGAGGCTTGGCGACGCCGCTTTCCCATCTCGCCGTGCCGCTGGCGCTGAGCGTTGCGCTGGGGCCGGATATCGTGCCGCCGTGGCTGATGGCGCTGGCACTGGTTTGCGCAGTGTTGCCCGACATCGATGCGCTGGGTCTGTGGCTGGGCATTCCCTATGCGCACCCGTTCGGCCACCGCGGCTTCACCCATTCGTTGCCGTTTGCCGCGGCGCTGGCCGGCGCGGGGACGTTGCTTGCGCCGGCGCTGGGCTCCGATCCGTTGACGGTGTTCGGGGTGCTGCTCGTCAGCGCCGCGTCGCACGGGCTGATCGACGGGATGACCAACGGTGGCCTCGGCATCGCTTTCTTCAGTCCTTTTTCGCACCGGCGAAGCTTTCTGCCGTGGCGGGTGATCGAGGTGTCGCCGCTGCGTCCGTCCGCGCTTTTCTCGCGACAGGGTTTCGCGGTGCTGCGTTCGGAGATGCGCTGGGTGTGGTGGCCGTGTCTGGTATTGGCGTTGCTGGGGATTGCACTGCGGGGGCTGGCTGGCCACTGATCCGGGCTAGCCCGGCTAGCACCCCATTCGTTCCCGGTCCGCCAGAAACTTTTCGAGGCCCGCCCTGGCGCCGCCGATCCACGGCGCGCCGTGGGCGAACAGCAGATGGTCGAATTCGCGTTCGCGCAGGTGCTTGAGAAAAGCCTTGCGCAGGCCGTGCTTGACCCCTTCCGGGTCGTCACCCATGTAGGCATCCGGCACGAAACCGAGCTTTCCCCGCTCGCGCACGATGGCGTCGCCGAGGCTCAGGATGCCGCCGTGCAGCGGCACATACAGCGCGGTTTCCTCGGGACACAGCGCCGCGACTTTCAGGGCCACGATGTCACCGGGTAAAACCTTGCCGTGGCTGAATCCCCTGACTTTTTCGCCATGGGTGAATTCGTGCAGTCCGTCCTTGTGGCACCAGATCTGCGCGCCATAGCGGGCGGCAAAGCGGTCGCTATGACGGTAGTGGTGGCGGTTGGTCAGATAGATGTGCTGCGGCGCGCCGTGCGCTGCGAACCACTCGATGCCCTGCGCCGGCACGCGCGGGTCGATCAGCAGCGGCGGGTCGGTGGCGTTGGTGTAGTAGGAGTGGACATAGGCCTGAATGCCTTCGTGGAAGGTTTTCCAGTGAAAAACGCCGGGCAGGATTTCCTTCATGGCGGGGCCCTTTCTTCCATGCTGTACAGCTCCAGTAAAGACGAAGCCTGCGCAAAGAAAAGCTGCCCGTGATGATTTCTGCGGGCGTCGGTTTGCCGTCTATAACGGATGGCATGACCTGGAGAACATCCGCTGCGAAAGCGCCAGCGCCAAATCGCGCATCCTGCATTTTAGGGTAGCGGAAGCCCGGGTCGATCTGGTGACGAATGTCTATATTGAACGGTCGCTCGCCCTGCGTGGGCGTGCGCACCGCACAGGAGAAACGTATGGAACCCAACCCCTTACTGCAGCTCATCGAGCACGGACAAAGCTACTGGCTCGACAACCTGACCCGCGGCAAGCTTGCCGATGGTGAGATCGAGCGGCGCGTCCGCGACGAAGGCCTGCGCGGCATTACCTCGAACCCGGCGATTTTCCACAAGGCGATCAGCGGCAGCCGTGACTACGATGCGCAGATTCGCGAAGCTGTGGCGGCTGATCGCCCGGCCGATGAAATTCGCGAAGCGATCATGGTGGCCGACGTGCGCGCGGCCTGCGATGCGTTGCGTCCGGTCTACGAGCAGACAGCCGGCGGCGATGGTTTCGTCAGCCTGGAGGTGTCGCCGCATCTGGCGCACGACGCGCAGTCCAGCATTGCGGAAGCGCGGCGGCTGCATGCTGCGGTGGCGCGCTCGAACCTGCTGATCAAGATTCCCGGCACGCTGGCCGGCCTCGCGGCGGTGGAGCAGTGCCTGTTCGAGGGAATCAACGTCAACATCACGCTGCTGTTCTCGGTGCCGCGCTACGAGGCGGTGGCCGAAGCCTGGCTGCGTGCGCTGGAGCGCCGTCTAGAAGCCGGCCTGCCGGTGGCCGGCGTGGCGTCGGTGGCGAGTTTTTTTCTCAGCCGCATCGACATCCTGGCGGACGCCTTGCTGGCCCATCGTTTCGGCACCGCGCACGAGGCGCAGGCCAGAAACCTGCTGGGCAAGGTAGCCATCGCCAATGCCAAGCTTGCCTACCAGCGCTTTCTGCAAATGACGGCAGGCGAGCGCTGGACGAAACTGGCGGCGCACGGCGCGCGCGTGCAGCGCCTGCTGTGGGCCAGCACCAGCACCAAGAACCCCGCCTACCGCGACGTGATGTATGTCGAGCCGCTGATCGGCCCGCACACCGTCAACACGCTGCCGGACGAGACGATCGCGGCTTTCGCCGATCACGGCCAGGTTGCCGCGACGCTGGAAGACGGTGTCGACGAAGCGCGTCGGACAATGGCGTCGCTCGAGGCGCTCGGCATCGACTTCGCCCAGGTCGCCACGCAGCTGGAAAACGAAGGCGTGCAGAAATTCATCGATCCCTTCGATGCCCTTACTGCGCTGCTGGCGGAAAAGAGCCACCTGCTGCGGCGGCGCGAAGACAGCGGCCAGCTCCCCGAGGTGGCGCGCCTGCTGCGGCGGCAGGTGCTGCGCATGACCACCGAGGCGGGCTCCGGTCACCCCACCTCTTGCCTGTCGTGCGCCGAGATCGTCGCGGCCCTGTTCTTCCACGAAATGCGCTGGGATCCCGCCGACCCCGAAGCGCGCAATGTCGACCGCTTCGTGCTGTCCAAGGGCCATGCCGCGCCCATCCTGTGGGCGGCACTGGCCGCCGCCGACGCCATCGCCGAGGATCCCATGAGCCTGCGTCGCATCGACAGCACGCTGGAAGGGCATCCCACACCTAGCAATCCGTGGGTCAAGGTGGCGACCGGATCGCTGGGGCAGGGCCTAGCCGCGGCCAACGGCATGGCGCTGGCCAACCGGCTCGACGGCATCGACGCACGGATCTATTGCCTGCTCGGCGACGGCGAATGTGCCGAGGGCTCGGTGTGGGAGGCGGCGCAGTTCGCCTCGTTCAACCAACTGGCGAGTCTCGTGGCTATCGTCGACGTCAATGGCTTGGGGCAGTCCGGACCCACGCCGTATGGCCACGACACTGCGGTGCTGGCGCGCCGCTTCGAGGCCTTTGGCTGGCGGGCGCTGCAGATCGACGGCCACGATCTCGACGCCGTGCTCGACGCGCTCGAGCGCGCGCGCGACGGCGGACCGACGGCGATTCTCGCGCGCACCGTCAAGGGCAAGGGCGTGTCCTTCCTCGAAGGCGCCCTTGGCTGGCACGGCAAGGCGGTCGAACGGGCGCGGCTGCAGCAGGCGCTGGACGAAGTCGGTGAAACGCATTTCCAGCCACGCGTGGCGCCACGGCGAATCGGTACCTACACAGCGGCGAGTACGGAATTCAGCGGCCGCATCGAGGTGAATTACCCGAGCGGTGCAGAAGTGGCCACGCGCGAAGCCTATGGCCATGCGCTGCAAAAGCTCGGCGCGCTCAGTCCGGCTATCGTCGCCCTCGACGGCGACGTCATGAACTCTACCGGCACCGAGCGCTTCGCTGAGACCTTTCCCGAGCGCTTCTTCGAGTCCTACATCGCGGAGCAGAACATGGCAGGCGCCGCCCTTGGCCTGGCCGCCTGCGGGAAAATCCCGTTTGTCACCACGTTCGCCTGCTTCCTCACGCGCGCGTACGACTTCATCCGCATGGCCGGCTACAGCCGGCCGCATCATCTGGTGTTCTGCGGCAGCCATGCCGGCGTGTCGATCGGCGAAGACGGCCCTTCGCAGATGGGGCTGGAAGACCTGGCCATGTTCCGCGCGCTGGCGCACAGCACGGTGCTGTATCCCTGCGACGCGGTGAGTGCCGAGCGCCTGACCGAGCAGGCGGCGCATATCGAGGGCATCGTTTATCTGCGTACCACCCGCGGCAAGACGCCTGTCATCTACGCCAATGAGGAAAGCTTTGCGGTGGGCGGCAGCAAGGTGCTGCGCGCCACAGCCAACGACCAGTGCACGGTGGTGGCAGCCGGCGTGACGGTGCATGAAGCGCTCGCCGCCCACGCAATCCTGAAGCAGCAGGGCATTTCCGTGCGCGTGATCGACGCCTACTCGGTCAGGCCGCTGGATGTGGCCACCCTGGTCACGGCGGCCAGGGAAGTCCAGGGCGGGCTGGTGGTGGTGGAGGACCACTGGGCGGCAGGCGGCCTCGGCGATGCCGTGGCACGTGCGCACGACTGGCCGGTTCCGCTGCGCTTCCTGGCGGTCGGCAGCGAGCCCCGTTCCGGTCCGCCGCAAGCGCTGCTCGAGCGCTACGGGATCTCCCACCAGGCCATCGTGCAGCAGGTGCTTGCCCTGGTGAATCATCCTTACGCACGGCACGTGCGCCTGGCTTCCTGAGCCCTGGTGCCCCGGCATGCTGTCACGATGAGCAGACCATGAACCTTTACGTCGGCACCAGCGGCTATGCCTACAAGGAATGGAAGGGCAGTTTCTATCCGCAGGATCTGCCCGCGAAGCGGATGCTGCACTATTACGGCGAGCATTTCCGCAGCGTCGAAATCAACAACACCTTTTATCGCATGCCCACCACGGCGCTGCTGCAGACATGGGCGGGCGAAGTGCCGGCCGATTTCAGGTTCGTGCTCAAGGCGTCGCAGCGAATCACCCACCAGCATCGTATGGTGGACGTAGACGAGGACGTGGGCTATCTGCTCGACGTCGCCGATACGCTGGGCAAGCAGCTGGGGGCACTGCTGTTTCAGCTGCCGCCGAACCTGAAGAAGGATGTGGCGCGGCTGGACGCGTTTCTGGCGTTGCTGCCGCCGCCGCATCGCGCTGCATTCGAGTTTCGCCATCCCTCGTGGTTCGACGACGAAGTATTCGGGTTGTTGCGCGCGCATCAGGCGGCGCTGTGCATCGCCGAGGCCGAGGGCGATCTCGAGGTGCCTGTCGTGGCGACCGCGGACTGGGGCTATCTGCGTTTGCGGCGGCCCGATTACGGCGAGGCGGAACTGCGGGCGTGGGTGGCGCGGCTGCGGCAGCAGGACTGGCAGGACGCGTTCGTGTTCTTCAAGCACGAGGATGCGGGCAGGGGGCCGCAGCTGGCGCAGCGGTTTCTTGAATTAGCCGCCTAGGTCTCAAGCTCCGCTCAGCCGGCGATAGCTTGCCAGGTGGCGCAACGCGTCTTTTTGCCGGCCTTGTGCCTGATACAGACGGGCGAGGTTGTAGTGGCAATCGGCCAAGCCGGCGTCGTCGCAGAGCGCGCGCTCGTAGGCCTGCACGGCCTCGTCGATGCGTCCTGTGTCTTCCAGCAGCACGCCGAGGTTGTAGTGCAACAGGGCGTCGCTGCCGCCTGCGCTCAAACCCGCGCGATAGACGCTTTCGGCTTCGTGGGGGAGGCCGCCTTGGTGGAGCAGGCGACCAAGGTTGGTGGCGGCGCCGGCATGCGCTGGGTCCGCCGCAAGCGCCTGCTCGTATGCGTCTTGCGCCGCCTCGACATCCAGCGCTTCGAGCACCGCGCCACGGCTGAACCAGTCTTCGGCCAAGGCTTTTTCAGATTCCCTGCGGTCGATCAGGCTGAGGATGCCGTCGGACATCCCGACTTCGAACGCCAGCAGATACTGCCCGGAATCGGCCTGCCAGCGCGTGTCGCCTTCCTGCACCACGACGCGGTCGCCAACCGCGCCGATCCGCAAGCCGGACAACGGCACGTTGTCCGGCAGCTGGCTGCGCAACTGCTTCAGCGAGTGGATGATGCGACGTGGCGTCAGGTCCGCCCGGGTCAGCGCCCAGGCGGTGCGCAGTACGATCAGGTCCTGGAACGAGAACAGGAAGGCGCCGCGCGGGCCGCGCGCCGGCGTGACGAAGCCGGCCTGGATCAGGCCACGGATTGTGCTGCGCGGCAGCTGCAGCAGCTTCTCGACCATGCGCACACCGTATTGGTGCATGGGCAAACCCAGGCTATTTCTTCGCGGCGGCGCGGCCGGCCGGCTGAGCCGTGGAGACCCGCTTGGGCGGCTTGCGGGGGGCCTTGGCCGCTTCGGCGGGCGCGTCCCCCTTCTTGCCGAGGCTCTGGCGCAGCGCTTCCATCAGGTCGATGATCTGCGCGCCGCCTGTGGCCGCTTCTTCGGGCACGGCTATTTCCTGGCCTTCCACCTTTTTCTCGACCGCGGCCTCGATCCGTTCGCGCACCGCGTCGGTGTAGGCCGCGGGATCGAAGGCCTTCGCACTCTGCTGTTCGATCAGCTGGTGGGCGAGCTTGAGTTCGGCCTCCTTCACTTCGACCTTGGGAATCTCGAGTTCGTCGATCGCCCGCACTTCGGCGGCATACAGCAGCTGCTGCATCACCAGCCCTTCTTCGAAGGGGCGCAGCATCACGATGTGCTGCTTGCCGTGGCTGTCCCAGCGGCCCAGCGCGCAGCGATCGGTGTCGCGCAGCGCCTGCACGAACAGCGCGTAAGGCTTGGCGCCACCCTTGTCGGGCGCAAGGTAGTAGGCCTTGTCGAAGAAGATCGGGTCAACCGATTCGATCGGCACGAACTCGGTGATTTCCACCGCGTGCGAGCCGGCTTCCTCCAGCGCCTTGATCTCGTCGGGCGAAAACACCACGTACTGGTCCTTGGCAAATTCGTAGCCCTTCACCATGTCTTCCTTGGGAACCACGATGTCCTCTTTGATGCATAGGTATTGCTGTTTGAGGCGCGAACCGCAGCCTTTGTGCAGGAGATTGAAGGAAAAGCTCTTGCTGGCCGTGGCGGTATAGAGTTTGACCGGAATCGCCACCAGGCCGAACGAAACTGTCAATGAGCTGATTGATCGTGCTGCCATGTTCGGTCTCCTTGGTCTGTCGTTGCGAGCACCCAGAGGGCATAAACTCGCGTAGCAAGCCATGCTTTTGATTCAGCGACCTTCCTGGATCGCCGCGTCGCTTCTCGCAATGACGAATAAAAGGTTTTCCTATGCCTTCGTCTGCGCCAGGGTCCGCTCCAGGCTTTGCTTGTGGGTGAGGGCGTCGCGCCAGGGGTCGCCGGTTTGTTCCAGGCGCGCTGCAGCATGGGTGAGACTGAAATTGAGCGGCTGCGCGGTCTCAAGTTCCTCCCAGGTGAGCGGCATCGAGATCGGCGCGCCGGGCAGGCCTCTGGGCGAATAGGCGGCGGCGAGCGTCTTGCCGCGCGTATTCATAGTGTAGTCAAAGAAAATCCTGCCGCTGCGCTTGGCGATGCTCCATTCCATGGTGATGAGTTTGGGGTGCTGCCGCAGCAGGTGGCGGCCGACCAGGCCAGCGACCTCGCGCACCGCGGCGAAGTCGAGCGTGCGCTCAATCGGCACGTAGATATGCAGGCCGGTCTTGCCGGAGGTCTTCACCAGCGGCACGAGCCCCATTGCCTGCAGCACTTCACGCAGCCGGAAGGCCGTTTCCTTGCCTTTCTCGAACGCGCCGAGGCTGTACTCGGGTTCGGCGCCGGCGGCTTCCTTGCCGGAATAGATGTAGGGGTCGAGGTCGAAGACGAGGTAGTCGGGATAGTTCAGCAGCGAGCGCTCGAGCGTCGCGGTCGAACTGGAATAGTCGGTGCCGAGTCCCGGTGCATCCGCGCCAGGCTTCGCCCGCGAATGCCAGACGTGGAATTCGAGCGTGCCCGACTGCGCCAGCCACAGCAGGGTCGGCAGGTTGTTGCCGAGGAGGTAGTCGTGGCGCTCGTCGCGGCTCTCGGAAAACACCGTGACGGTTTCGGCGAAGTCCGGCAGCGGGGGATCCCAGTGTTTCTGGAAAAAGCGCTCGCCGCCGATGCCCTCGGGCATACGCACCATGGTCAGCGGCCGGTCCGTCAAATGCGGCAGCAGCCAGGGTGAGACCTGCGCCAGATAGCGCAGCAGGTCGCGCTTGGTCAGCGCCGGCTGTTTGAGCGCCTTGTCGGCGGGCCAGTAGACCCGGTCGAGATGGGTCAGGCGGATGCGGTGCGTGCCGACCGCCAGGGTGAACGCCTGCCGTGGGTCGTCGAGCTGCCGCAGGACGTCGTCTACTGCGGTGTCGGGCGGGGGCGCGCCTGTGTAAACGGCATGCTGCGGTTCGCTGCGCCGCACCGACTTCGGATCGACATCATCGCGCAGCCGCAGGAACACCGGTGCGCGCAGGTAGCCGTCCGGGGTCCACTCGGCGAACTTCACTTCGGCCACCGTTTCAGGACGCAGCCAGATCGTCGCACGGTGCAGCGGCGGATCCTCGGCGAACGGATGTTGAGCAGTCTCGAGCGGTTCGAAACGTTGCTTCAACTGAACGAGCGTCGCCTCGTCGAGGCCGCTGCCGACGTGGCCGGCGTAGTGCAGCCGGCCCTTTTCCCAATAGCCAAGCAGCAGGGCGCCGAGCGGCTCACGTGCGCCCTTGCCGCGGGTGTGGCCGCCGATCACGAATTCGGCGCTGTGCGTGGGCTTGATCTTCAGCCAGGCGGCCGAGCGGCGGCCGACTTGGTAGCGGCTGTCGCGGCGCTTGGCGATCACGCCCTCGAAGCCCTGTGCGAGCGCTGCCGCGTAGAGATCGACGCCGTCGTCGGCTGCGTGCACCGGCTGCACGCGGGGCGAGGGCAACAGGCATTGGGCGAGGTAGCGGCGGCGGTCGCTGTACGGCGCCTGGCGCAAGTCGAGACCGGCGAAGTGCAGCAGGTCGAAGCAGTAAAAAATCGTCGGCGTGTCGCGCTCGGCGGCCGCGATCTCGCGCGGCGTTTTCAGTTGCGCGCGATTCTGCAGCGCATTGAACGACGGCCTGCCGGCGGCGTCGAGCGCCAGAACTTCGCCGTCGAGGATCATGTCGGCGGACTGCTGGGCAAGTTCGGCGGCTATCTGCGGGAACACCGGCGTCAGGTCGAGGCCGCGACGTGAGCGCAGCGTCACCTCACCGCCGTGCACGTAGGCGAGCACCCGATAGCCGTCGAGCTTGGGCTCGAACAGCCAGTCGGGGTGCGTGAAGGGCGCTTCGTCGGTCTCGGCCAGCATGGGCGAGAGCTTCATCGGCATCGCCTCCGCGCGGCCGGTGGGGGCGAGCCGCGCAGCGGGCAGGGGTGCGGGTGCCGGCAGGCGCTTGAGGTCTACGACCGCCAGCCCGGACACGACGGAGTGGTTCTCCTCCGCCAGCTCCCGTTGCGTGGCATAGGCGTCGCGATGCTTGATCAGGAACCAGTTCTTGCGGTCGGAACTGCGAACCAGAGCGAACGAGCCTTTCAGCTTTTCGCCGCGCAGGAACAGGGAGAGCTTGCCTTTTTCCAGCGCGGCGCGGACCTGGCGCTCGGCGTCCGCGCGGTCATCGAATCCCTGCGCATCGCCTTCGTCTGGCGCATAGACCCCGCAATCCCACACGATGACTTCGCCGGCGCCGTATTGCTTCGGCGGAATCACGCCTTCGAACGAGGCGTAGTCGAAGGGGTGGTCCTCGGTCTGCACCGCCAGTCGTTTTATTTCGGGGTCGAGCGAGGGCCCCTTGGGGACGGCCCATGACTTCAGCACGCCATCCAGCTCGAGGCGGAGGTCGTAATGCAGTTGCCGGGCCGCGTGCTGCTGCACCACAAAGAGCAGCGGCCCGGTTCGTGTTTCGAGTGCAGCGGGCGTGGGTTCCGGGGTGGTGGCAAAGACGCGTTTGGCGGCGTACTCGCCAAGCGTGCCCGATGGCGCAGCCGGTTGCTGCGCGGCGCGCCGGGAGCCGGGATTCTCAACGCGTCCTGGCGTGTCGTCACGGGAAGCTCGCACGTCAATGACCTCCGGGAAGCACGGGATTGTGGCTGGAGCCGGCCATCACACCAGATATTTGCTCCAGCCTCCGTAGGGGTTGTCGATCCGGCCGCGCGGCACGCTCAGTGCGACCAGCAGGATCCCCGCCGCCACGCCGGCCAGGTCGGCCATCCCACTGCCGCCGTCGAACATGAAGGGGGCGAACATCAGGGCGACGGCAAGCAGGACGTTGATGAAGCGGGCGGGACGTGCCGCTTCCGCCATCGCGGTGATCGACACGGTGACGATCAGCGCGCCGAGGAGGTGGTCGCTGTCGGCCTGCGCGCCATCGGTGCCGAAGATCAGTCGGCTGCACATCAGCCCGATGCCCAGGGCCGCGCTTGCGGCAAGCGTCCACGGAACGTTGACGCCGCCGCCCAGCATGTCTTTCACGACTGCCATCGCGGGCCGCTCGAAATCGTCCGGCGGCGTGCGCTTGCCGCCTTCCATGGTGTCGCCGCGCAGGAAGGCGAGGAGGACCGACTTGCCGCGGCGGCGCCGGTCGAGCAGGAACTGGCCGCTCGCCACCAGTTCGTCGACGGAATAGGGAATTTGAAGCAGCATCGCCGCCGCGGCGATCAGGCACAGGCTGCACCAGGTGCCGATCACGATGGGCTGGATGATGATGAAGAAGAGGCTCACCGCGCCGAGGGGAATGATCATCACGCCGAACAGCACCACCAGCCAGGGCATGGTGCGCCAGCGCGTGCGGCCGCCGATGATGCCGGTGAGGATTTCCAGCATGTAGGTCAGCGCGCCGAGGCCGGCGTCGGGCACCGGCCACGCCTTCGACACCTCGGAGGTGATGATGCGTTCGGTGCCGTCGCCGAAGAAGGGGTCCCAGGCGGCGTCGGTGTGGCCCAGCTGATAGGCCGCGAGGTAGCGCGAGATGTACAGCCCGACGAACGCCAGCGCGATGATGGGGACACGCTGGGTCCAGCTGGAGGGACTGTAGCGCCACCCTGGCGGAATGTCGGGGCCGGTGGTGCGTGCCGCCACGCCGACGCTCGGCATCGGGCGTACCAGGACGGAAAAGCCGATCACCAGCGCACCGACCAGCGTGCCGTTGAGATAGCCGGCGGCGGTGGGCGCCCAGAACACGAGCGGCGCGCACAGCAGCCACAGGCCGACCGTCGCATTGGCGAAGCGCGCCCACGCCATGTGCCGCGACAGCGACAGCAGGCTGAAGAGCAGGACCAGGACGCCGCTCGCCAGGTCGCTCAGGGTCATTGGCCAATCCGGATAGCCTAGGATGGATGGACTGGCGATCAGCCACAGGCCGAGCCCCAGGTTGAGGAAATGCGCCCACAGGTTCTGGCTGTGCTGCAGGCGCACCGAGCGCTCGTATTTTTCCAGCAGGGCATGCGCCGCGGCCGGATGCTCTGTGATCGTCTCGAGCCATTCGGGCGCGGGAATGCGGTTGGCCCGGTACCAGGCCAGCGGATCCGCCTTCAGCGCCGCGACGATGGCGGGCAGCTCCTCGCGCAGGGCATGGCGCGGCGCCCAGCCCAGCAGTTCCTGCGCGCGCGAGATGTCGAGCTCGTAGTGATCGTCGGCGAGTTCGACCATGAAGGGTTTGACGAAGGGCTTCTCGCCGCGGTCGATGGCATCCGGCACCACCGCTTCCAGTTTGCCCTGCAGCCGCGCGCCCAGTTTGACCAGCGACTTGGGCACGGTCTCGGTCTCCCATTGCTCACCGTGGATGAGGGTGCCGAGCCGGTTCTGCAGCGCCGCGTAGCTCACGGTCGTCGGCTCGCCCAGCAGCAGCTTGAGGTCGGGCGGCAAGCCGTCGCGTCGATCGATCGTGCGCACCACGGCATCCACCAGGTCGTCGATGTGAACGAACGACTGGCCATGCGAGGTTTCGCCGGGGAAGACCCGGCCCTTGAGCTGGCGTTCATAAATCCAGCTGATCTGGTGCGCCAGCGTCGGCGGCTGAACGGCCCCGGTGTACACCCCGGCGATGCGCAGCAGCACATAGGGAATGGCGCCATGCGCATGCGCGATGACGCTTTCCGTCTCCAGCTTGGATTGCGGATAGGCCCAGCGCGGCGCGAGCGGCGAGGTTTCATTGATCGGCATTCCGGGTTCGGTGGCCGCATGGACCAGCATGGTGGACGCGTAGATGAACTGCTCGACCTGGAGCGTCTGCAGCTCGCGCAGCAGGCGGCGGGTTCCTTCGACGTTGACCTGCCGGTACAGCGGGTTGGGCTCGCCGCTGAAATCGTAGTAGCCGGCCAGATGCACCACCGAGGCGATGCGTTCGCCGTAGCAGGACTTCACCTCGCGAATCGCGTCGCCAACACTGTCGTCCGACGTGATGTCGCAGCGCACGCATTCCGCGTGCGCCAGCAGGCCCGACTCGCGGTCCAGCCCAACCACCCCATACTTCGCAGCCAGCGCCTTGCTCAACAGCTTGCCCAGGAATCCGCTCGCACCGGTCATCAGCACGACCGGCTTTGCCGGGCCTGGATGTCTTTTGCTGTGGGTTGTGGGATCCTTTTCTTCAGCCATGCGGCCCCCGCTCAGTGATCGCTCATTCGTCCATTGTTCGCGCTCGTGACCTCATCGCGCCCTCCTGCAGGCGCTCGTGTTTGCGCATAGGCTCGCCCCGCGGATCGTCGCCCATGCACGATCGATCTCCGATACCCTCTGCAGTAAAGACGACGCTAAGCGCAAAGAAAAGTTGCGCATGAAGATTTCCGCGGGTTTCGGTTGCCGTCTATAACGGATGGCATGACCTGGATAAATATCTGATGCGAACAACGCCCAGTGTGATGATCACCGGCGCCAACCGCGGCCTCGGGCTGGAGTGGGCGCGGCAGTATGCCGAGGCCGGCTGGCGGGTGATTGCCAACTGCCGCCGCCCCGAGGAAGCCGACGACCTGAAGGCGCTGGCCGACAGGCATCCGCGGGTCAGCGTGCATCGGCTCGACGTGACCGACAGCGAGCAATTGCGCACCCTGCAGCTCGATCTGGAGGGAACCAGAGTCGACGTGCTGCTCAACAACGCGGGCGTGTATCTGGACAAGTTCATGGGGGATTTCGGCGGTATCGACTACGACGTCTGGCTGCGCACCTTCGCCGTCAATACCTTGGGGGCGGTGCGGGTGAGCGAGGCTTTCGTTGGGCAGGTGGCCCGCAGCGAGAAAAAACTGGTGGTGGCGATCAGCAGTCACATGGGCTCCATCGTCGAGATCGCCGCGCCGGGCAATTACGCCTATCGCTCCAGCAAGGCGGCTCTGAATGCCGCCATGAAGGGGCTCTCACATGCGCTCGCCACACAGGGCATTGGCGTCCTGATACTGCATCCTGGATGGGTGAAAACCCGCATGGGGGGCCCGGATTCGACGTTCACCCCCGAACAGAGCGTCCGCGGCATGCGCGCCCTGGTGGAAAACTTCAAGCCGCAGATGAACGGGCGCTTTTTCCGCCATGACGGCAGCGAGATCCCCTGGTGAATGCGAGCGGAGCGATGACCGGCGGCCCCCTCATTGGGTCTTGGGTGCTGCCCACCCCTTCCGCCAATAGGTCCGCTGTTTTTCCTGCTGCTCCTTGGTCAGGATGGCCTCCATGCGTTTCTGGGCTTCCACCGAGCTGTCGTACATTTTTTGCTGGAGCTTGCCGAATTCCTTGTAGGTTGCGTCGATGGCCGCGTTGTCCCGCTTCGGTGCCTGGTACAGGGCACACAGCTTGGCCTGTTGGTTCATCATGTCGCGCATCATGGCCCAGTGTGATTTGCGGGTTTCATCCTGAAATGTCGTGCGTTGTTCATGGCAGTTTCCTTTCGCGGTGGGGGGATGAAACGTTTGGCCGGGAGGCCACCCTTGTTCCGGGGGTTGGCGATCAGATACGTCAGCAAATGGGTTCGGGGAAAAGGTCAGTTCGGTTGGACTGGGTCTGAGACAAGGCTTCAAAAATAGCCTTGCAAGCCAGACTATAGTCAGGCTCGCATGAATTACAAATGGAGCGGCGCAACGACGAGCGGCACGATCATCTCCGCCGCGCTGAGCCCGCCATGCACACCGATGTGGGTGTGGCGTTCCTCACCCTTGAGCCAGTCGCGCAGGATGGCGCGGCCGCGGGGAATGAGGACGTAGTCGCCGATGCGGTCGTGCAGGGCAGGGTGGACTTCGCCCAGCCCCAGCCAGCCCTGCTGCAGGATGGCCTCGCTCTTGAGCACGTGGACCCGGTCTGCCAGCTGCTCACGCATGTATTGCTCGAATTGCGCTTCCCGGCCTGCGCGCACGTAAGCGTAGGACATGCGCGGTTCGCCGCACAGCGGCAGCAGCAGGGTTTCGCGCAGGCCGGGGTGGTCGTCGAGGTCGATGGTCTCCTCCGCCGAGGTGTCGATGAAGCCATGGTCGGCCGTGACGACGATGCGGCTGCCGCTGTCGCGCGCCACATTTACCAACTGGGCGAAGCCGGCGTCGAGCGCGGTAAAAGCCTCCGCCACCTGCGGGCTGTGGATGCCGTATTCGTGCGCCAGGCTGTCGTGCTGCGGCCAGTAGGCATGGATGTAGCTGCGCGGGGCGTCGTGGCGCAACAGTTCGGTGATGAGGGCGAACATCTCGTCCAGGCTTGCGTAGCCGTGCCGCGTTGCCTTGCCCGAAAGCGCGGCGTTGAAATCCGAATGAATGATGTGCTGCGGGCTGACGACGTGGCAGGGCAGGGGCAGGCGGTCGTACAGCGGGGTGAGGTCGAACAAAGTCGCCGGGGTGACGCCGGCATGGTGCAGGCTACGGCGCCCGGCGCGCAGGCGAAAGGGCAGTGGCGCGGCGATGGCGCCGATCTCGCGGAAATACATGTGCCAGCCGGTCAGCCCGTGCTGCTGCGGGGCGAGGCCGGTGAGGAAGGTGGGGATGGCGCTCGCCGTGGTGGAGGGAAAGACCGAGGTGAGCGGACTGTGCAGATGCTGGCGCAAGACGCTGTCGTGGCTGATCAGATAGTCGTGGCCCAGCCCGTCGACGACTAGCAGCACCAGATGCCGCGCGTCGGCCAGCGCTTCGGGCGGCAGCGCCGTCAAGGGTGCATAGGGGCTGCTTCCACCGAGGGCAGCGGTGAGGGAGCTCATGAGATTGACCAGACTGCCGCCGCGATAGTCGGGCAGAGTGAGAGCCGGGTCAAAGCTGGATTTGGGTGTCATGCTGTTTCGCGATTCCGGGCGTTCTCAAGTGCAATGGCCGCATAGGGCAGGCTGCCAGGTGGCGCACCCTGCGGGCGACGTCCACGCTGCATGACGGACAGCGATCAGGGCGGGCCTATTCCCTGAAAGGTGCCTTTTCCGGCTCGATACTTTCGATCTGCGGAATGGCGTTTTGCGGATGCTGCCGGATGGCTCGCTTCAGTTCGTCGTCCATGCGGGCGCCGTGGGCGCTGCTCTGCTGAATGGCGGTATCCGCTGGAAATGCCTGCGAAGCGGACGCGATGCGCTCAATCTCGGCTTCGGCGGCAAGCCAGTCTTCCAGGGCATGCCCATGGGCGTACCCCCGCTTTGCGAAATGGTAGTAGGCCGCGTCGCGAATCATCGCCTCGCGCTGCTCCAGGCTGAAAACGGCCCGCCAGGAAATGTCGGGAGCATTGTGTGGGTCAACAGGTGCGTGGGTCGGGTTGGTCATGTTTTCATCCTCCATCGTCAAAGATCAAGGAGCCCGGCGAGGCGGCCTCGCCCGCAGTCGAAATGTGCCGCGTCTGAATGAGCTGCCTGACTCAATATAGCCGGTTCGCCGGCGGGCAGATTCAAGATGGGTCAGGCCATCAGGCGCCCCAGGTTCGCACGCGCCCCACATCCAGATGCACAAAATCGGAATTCGGGTAGTAGCCGACGCCGCCGCCTTTCAGCATGAGCCCGGTTCGGCGCAGGTCGGCCAGCGCAACGCCGGGCAGGCGGATGTCGATGGCCTTACCCTGCATGTGCAGGCTGCCCTTGGCGACCCCGGAAGAGTGGCCGGCCAGCATCTGGTTGCTGGCCGGTGAACGGTAGCCGGAAATGACCTGAAACGGCTGTGACGTGCCGAGCGTGGTCTGAACGCGATGCAGCAGATCAAGCAGGCCGGTATCGATGGCGGCGATCTGATCGGCGCGGTGGTCACGCAGGACGCGGTTGATCTCGGCAAGGGATTCCGCCACGTAATCGCCTTCGATCCAGTAAGGCAGGTCGAGCTTCTCGCCGGTATGCAGGTTGTTGAAACTCAGCCGGCGCTCGGGCATGAGCCGTCCCCGGTTGGCGAATGCCGGCAACGGCAGGGCAGCGGCAAGCAGGCCCAGTTTGAGAAAGCTGCGGCGATTGAGGGGATGTTTCACGGTGTTCCTTTCACTCCATTGCGTGGCAGGCGGCTCACGTCACGGGCAAGGCCATCCTGCGCTGCGATCACTTCGTTTGCCCGGGGCCAGTCGATGGCCTGGCTCAAGCCATGGGCTTCAGCCATGTCACGAACAATCGACGCCGGATCAACGCTCTTGTTGTAAATATCCGGATGAACTTCGAGCAGGATGCGCCCGTCTTCGGTAACCGCCAGCAAAACCGGCTGGTAAACAAGCTGACCGGTTTGTCCGACCCAGGTTCGCTCGAAAAGTTCGGCGATATCGTCTGGATGCAGGCGGATGCAGCCATGGCTGCGGAACTGGTACACGCTCGATGGCGCGATGGTGCCGTGGATGCCGTAACCCCACACACTCAACCCGAGCCAGTGCGTGCCGAGGGGATTGTCAGGGCCGGGTGGCACCTCCAGCCGCACGACTTTCCCCTCGCGGCGCATTTCCTCCTGGATGGAGGTGGGCACCACCCAGGTCTTGTTCTTTACCCGCGAAACGATCTCGAACTCGCCTCTTGGCGTGTGCGTGGCGGGCTTGCCGAGGCCGACGGGGTAAGCGTCCAGCAGGCGACCCTGACTGAAGTGGAACAGCATGCGTTGCGGAATGTTGATGAGAAGGCCGTCGTCGAGCGTCGCCGGAACGATATGGGGGTTGTGGATGCGAAAACGCTGGCCGGGATAGATGAGCGCTGCGTAAGGAACCGCGTTGTCCTGTGCCAGAAGAGGGGGCGGGAGACCAAAACGGGCACCGATGGCGATCATGAAATCGCCCGGTTGAACAATGTATTCGCTGTCGCCTCCGGTTACCTGGTGCGAAAGCGGCGGCAGATCATTTGCAAGGGCAGCAAGGCTGAAGCCTGCAAGCAGGCAGGCGAGAAGTCGGGAGGCAAGCAGGATCATCTGGGTGGATTTATTATCGGGATGTATTCGGGCCACGCCATGTGCCTGGCGCATGGCGTGATTTTATCCGCCATACCGGCGGTTCGCTGCACCATGGATCCGTGCTGACACGACAGCCGGCGGCCGGTATAAGGACACACCCGCGGTTTGTGCGTGCCGCCGCCGCCGCACAGCGTTTTTTTTGACAACCTGCACGATGCCCATTTCGATATGAACGACTTGCTTCAACCTGGCGTGCGTCGCCGCGAAGTGTGGGCCTGGGCGATGTTCGACTTTGCCAATTCGGGCTACACGACGGTGGTCATCACCGCGGTATTCAGCGCTTATTTCGTGGCGGCCGTGGCAGGCGATGCCCCGTGGGCGACGTTTGCCTGGACGCTGGCCTTGTCGCTGTCCTATGCGCTGGTGATGCTGACCGCACCGCTGATCGGCGCGCATGCCGATGCCCACGCCAGCAAGAAAAAACTGTTGTGGCTGACCACGCTGGGCTGCGTCGGCTTTACCGCGCTGCTGTACTTTGCCGCGCCCGGCGCGCTGGTGCTGGCGATGGCTGCGCTGGTGATCTCCAACTATTTTTTCGGGACGGGCGAAAACCTGATCGCGGCATTTTTGCCCGAGCTTGCACGGCCGCGTGCGCTCGGGCGGGTGTCCGGGTGGGGCTGGTCGCTGGGCTATGTCGGTGGTCTGGCCTCGCTGGGCGTGAGCCTGGCCTACATCACCCATGCACAGGCGCAAGGCCAGGGGGCATCCGATTTCGTTCCCGTCGTCATGCTCATCACGGCGGCGATCTTCATGCTGGCAAGCCTGCCCACCCTGCTGATGCTGCGCGAGCGCGCCACGCCGCAGCCAGATCGACCTGCTCGCAGCGCCTGGATGCAGGTGCGGTATACGCTGGGTCATCTCGAACAGCTTCCCGACCTCAAGCGTTTTCTGCTTTGCACCGTGTTGTATCAGGCGGGGATTCAAGCGGTGATCACGCTGGCGGCAATCTATGCCAGCCAAGTGTTTCATTTCACGACCCAGCAAACCATCCTGCTGGTGCTGCTGGTCAACATCACGGCAGCACTAGGCGCCTTCATTTTTGGCCATGTGCAGGATCGTATCGGTCATGTGCGGGCGATCGCACTGACGCTGGCGGGCTGGATCGTGATGATCCTGCTGGCCTGGGCGGCACCCGACGAACGCATGTTCTGGGTGGCCGCCAATCTGGCCGGATTGTGCATGGGCGCGTCGCAGTCGGCGGGACGTGCGATGGTGGGCTTGCTGGCGCCGCCCGCGCAGCAGGCTGAATTTTTCGGTTTGTGGGGGCTGGCGGTCAAGCTCGCGTCGATACTCGGGCCGCTGACGTACGGCGCGGCCAGCTGGATGACCGCAGGCAACCACCGTCAGGCCTTGCTGATCACCGGCTGCTATTTCGTCGGCGGCCTGTGGGCACTGCGCGGCGTGCAGGCTGCGCGCGGCCATCGTGCCGCGCGGCGGTTTGCGCTCGCCGCGATCTGACCATGGCAGACTTCTTGATTCGCGAAACGGACTGGGCGCACGACGCTGCGCAGCTGAGTGCCATCCGGCGCGCGGTGTTCATCGACGAGCAGGGCGTGCCCGAGGCACTGGAGTGGGATGAACATGACGCCGCTGCCTTGCATCTTCTGGCCACTGAAGCTGACGGCGCGCCCATCGGTTGCGCCCGGCTCTTGCCTGATGGTCATGTCGGCCGCATGGCGGTATTGCCGGCTTGGCGCGGGCACGGGGTGGGGCGCGCCTTGCTGGCGGCGGCGATCCGGACAGCGCAGGCGCATGGGCACACCGCACTCCAGCTCAGCGCGCAAATCCACGCTGCCGGATTCTATGCGGATGCAGGATTTGTCGCCGAGGGTGAGGCATACGAGGAAGCCGGGATTCCACATGTCGCCATGCGGCTCGACCCACTCTGATAAACAGTAGGGGATAAAGGCATCTTCTGACCCTGAATTTGTACGTAATGATTTGCTGATAAAGTTCGTTTGACCCCTCATTCATCAGGCCACCCCGTGGCCTTCAACAAGGATAGACATAAATGGCACGACTCCGGGCAGGTATTGTTGGCGCAGGAATAGCCGGAGCCAGCTGTGCGGGCACTCTCGCAGCGGCAGGCTGGGAAGTGGATGTATTTGACAAGGCTCGAGGAGCGGGCGGACGCCTGTCGACCCGGCGTCTGGAACAGGGCTGGGCCTCGATGGGATCGCCCTTCATTTCGGCCAAGCGCGACCCGTTTCGCAGCCAGTTGCGTGACTGGGTGCGCCAGGGATGGCTCGCACCGGTACGCGGCGATGTCCTGCATGGGCGCGCCAATAAATCGTGGGCGAAGGTGCAGTTGCAAAACCATCACACGCCGCTGATCGAGCCTTCTCAGATCGTGCGCCAGTTGCTGGGCAATGCGCGCCTGCATACTGCATCACGCGTCACGACGATCCGGCCGCGCACAATCATTCTGGAAAACGGACAGACCATGGGCGATTACGACTGCGTCATTTGCAGCGTGCCGGTGCCGCAGGCGGTTCCCCTGCTTGAAGCCTTGCCGCGTTTGCATGATCGTCTCGGTGAAGTGCACTATCGCCCGATCTGGTCCTTCCTGATGCGCTGGGAAGGCGGGCCTGCAGCCGATGTCATCAAGTTCGACGACCATCTGATTGATCTGGCTGTACGGCAGCCTGGCGGCGGCGAAGGGCTGTGGGCGGTGCATAGCAGCCATGAGTTTGCCGAGACCTACCTTGAAGCCTCGGCAATGGAAGCCAGCACCCGCGCCGCCTCCGCCTTGATGGGCTTGTTGGGCTTGCCATGGCCGGTGGACGTCGAGGCATCCCATCTGTGGCGTTACGCGCAGCCGGAAACCTCGATCGGCGGATTCTGGCTGGGGGACCGTGAAAATCGCGTCGCCCTGATTGGTGACGGCATTGCCGGCGCGGGCGTCGAACGCGCCTGGGAAAGCGGCATGCGCCTGGCACAGTCGCTGATCCTGGCCAAGGACGAACTGGCCGACTGCCCGAGTGTGTCCGACCAGGCGGCCAATACCCTCGAATCCTGATGTGCTCCGGAGCTGGCTGCCCTGTATCCAGTCAGGCCCGATACACCGTATCTTTTTAAACCCGTTCAATCTGTGTTTTACCGACATGCTTTATATCGACCTGTTCAAATCACTCGAGCGCGCCCGCTGGAATATGGAAACCGATATTCCGTGGGACAGTTTCGATGCTGGCAAACTGTCCGATGAGCAGGCACTGACGATCAAGCTCAATGCCATCACCGAGTGGGCCGCGTTGCCGGCCACCGAAATGTTCCTGCGCGACTTTGTGCATGACAGCGATTTTTCCGCTTTCATGTCGATCTGGTTTTACGAGGAACAGAAGCATGCGCTGGTGCTGATGGAATACCTGCGCCGCTTCAAGCCCGATTTCGTCCCCACCGAAGAAGAGCTGCACGCCATCCGCTTTCCGTTCGATCCGGCGCCGCCGATGGAGACCCTGATGCTCCACTTCTGCGGCGAGGTGCGGCTCACCCAGTGGTACAAGTGCGCGTCGGAATGGCACACCGAACCGGTCATCAAGCGCATCTACGAAACGATTTCGCGCGACGAAGGCCGCCATGGCGGCGCGTATCTGCAATACATGAAACGTGCGCTGAAACAGGGCGGCCCGAGTGTGGCCGCCGCCTTTGCCAAAATTGGTTTTTTGATGGCGTCGAGCAGCCGCTCCGACAAGGCGCTGCATCCAACCAATCTGCACGTCAACGTTGCACTGTTTCCGCTCGACACGATCCAGTCGCGCCTGCCCAATCCGGAATGGCTGGAGCACTGGCTCGACGAGCAGATCCGCTTTGACGAAACCTGGGAAAACAAGGTAGTAGGCGGCATTCTGCGCAACCTGTCGAGCTTGCTGGGACAGACTTTCGAAAACGTGCGCGACCTCAATCGCTACCGCAAACAGATGCTTGCCGCCGCCTGAATCGTCTCAGAAGCGTTCGTCCATCCGTAAATAGCGCCATTGCCCGGACGGCACTTTGCCCAGTGACACCCCGCCCAGGCGGATACGTTTCATCGACACCACCTGCAAACCGACGGCCTCGCACAGATGGGCAATCTGTCCGATCTGCGCACCTTTGAGCGCCACGCGCAGACGGGTTTCGTTTTGCCAGCTGACCTTGATCGCCGTCGGCGTGCGGCCGTTGTAGGGGATGCCCTGATTCATCCGTTTGAGTGCATGCGGAATCATCTCTCCGGTCACCTCGACGATCATTTCGTGTTCAATCATGGCGGCATCTTCGCTGAGCTTGCGCGAGACGTGCCAGTCCTGGGTGAAGACAACGAGGCCGCTGGCATCAAGCTCAAGCGGCACGCAGGCCGTCAGCTGGGTGAAGTGTTTCTTCAACAGCGAGATGCCCGACTCATCTTCCGCCCAGCGATTCGCCGCGACGAGGAATTCTGCCGCCGGTTGATCACCCTGAATGGCGTGATAGCCGGGCGGTTTGTGCAGCAGCAGCGTGACGGGCTCGGCCAGGCTGATGTCGGCTTTGGGGTCGATCTCGATGTGTTCGCCGGCAACGCGCGCCTGCGGTTCTTCAACCACGACACCGTTTACCCGCACCCAGCCGCCGGCGATGAGTTGCTCGGCCTCGCGGCGCGAGCAGGTGCGCAGTTCGGCGATGCGTTTGGCAAGGCGGATGGGTTCGGTCATGGCGGGCAAGCGAGTGCAGGAAGCCTGCAAGTTTAACGCCGTGCCGGTTGTTATTGCCGTACGGTGCGCGGTATGCTTTTGAATCAACCCTTGGAGATACCCATGAAACGCACGCTTACCCTTTCTTTGTTGCTGGTCACCTCATCCACCTTCGCCGCCGTGGTTGGCAAAGATGTCAGCTACCCGGCGGGCGACACGGTGATGCAGGGTTTTCTGGCGTATGACGATGCGGTCAAAGGCAAACGCGCCGGGGTGCTGGTCGTTCCGGAATGGTGGGGGGTCAACGACTATGCGCGGAAACGGGCGCGCATGCTGGCAAGCGAAGGCTATGTCGCGCTGGTGGTCGATATGTATGGCAAGGGCCAGACTGCCGATAACCCGGCCGATGCGGGCAAGCTGGCCGGCAGCGTGAACAAGAATCCGCCGCTGGCCCTGAGCCGCTTTCAGGCGGCCGAGCATTTTCTCGATAAACAACCGAACGTGAAGAAGGGCGAGCTGGCTGCGCTGGGCTACTGCTTTGGCGGCGGGGTGGTGCTCAACATGGCACGCGCGGGCGAGCCACTGAAATCGGCGGTCAGCTATCACGGCGTGCTGGCAACGGATGTCGCGGTCAAAGCCGGTGGCATCAAGACCAAGCTGCGGGTGTTCCACGGCGAGGCCGATCCAGTGGTGCCGCCGGAACAGGTCGAGGCGTTCAAGCTCGAAATGAACAATGCCCAGGCCGACTACATGTTCGTGGCCTACCCGGGCGTGAAGCATACCTTTACCAACCGTGAAGCCGACAGCTATGCCACGCAGTTTGGCTTGCCGCTGAAATACGACAACGCGGCCGACACCGATTCGTGGACACGCACGCTCGAGTTTCTCAAATCGACCCTGAACAATGACTGACGTCTGCGATCACGAAGGCCACACGCCGCACCCGTCGGGCAGCCACGGCATTCCGCAGGTCGGGCCGTTCAACCCGGCGGCGTTCGAGCAGGCGGTCAACGACATGCTCGTCGCCTGCGGTGTGGCGCCAGACTCGGTGCATACCGGGCGCACTGCGTTGCGGGTGCGTGAGCTATGGCAAAAGCGCCTGCTCGGCGGCTATGCCATGCATCCGGCCGACGCGCTGGGCGAAGGATTCGCCGACGACCGCGACGATATGGTGGTGGTGCGCGGGATCGCCATTCACGGCGTCTGCCCGCATCACCTGGTACCGTTTCGCGGGGTCGCGCACGTCGCCTACATTCCGGGCGGGCGGCTGCATGGCTTTGGCCGCATTGCGCGCATGGTCGATGCCATCGGCCACCGTTTTACCTATCAGGAATGGATGACGCGCGACATCGCCGAAGCCTTGGTGACGCACGGTTTTGCACAGGGCGCAGCGTGCATCGTCGAGGCCGAGCAGCTGTGCCTGCTGCTGGGCGAAGACCGGCGCGGCGACGAGCGGGTGGTGACCCAGGCCTTTACCGGTTGCTTTCGCAGCAGCGATCAGCAGCGTAATGAGTTTCTGCGGGCGGTGTCACAATCCGATTTACGTTGAGCGCGCTGGGCGCGCGCATCATGCGCGATCCTTTGCCGCATTCTTTCAACCCTATGAAATTCGTTTTGTGGCTGCTCGTCCTGCTGGTGGTAGCACCGTCGCGCGCCGCTGAAGTCCCTAACTGGAATAGCGGACCCCCGCCCGCAGTGGTCGTCAAGCTGGTTGAACCGGCGTCCGACGAAGTCGTGGTCGTGATCAACGACAATGCCTTCGGCGGCAACCATGCCGGCTTGTTTGCAGGCAGTCTGCTGATTGATCCGGCGGGCAGCTATTTGGGGGTGCGCGGCGAGGACACGTCCTGGCAAGGGCCGACGCTGGCGGACTACGCTCGCTATCAAACCCTTGATGGACCGAATATCCGCCTGTACCGGTTTCGTTTGCAGCCAGAGGCATTCACGCAGATCGAGCGACGCATTCGCGCCAGCGGATTTACGCCACCACTGTTTTGCGCCTCGGCGGTACAGAACCTGCTGGTGGGCGTGTCGCCGTTCGACACCCTTGAACACACGGGCTGGACTTCTCCCACCGCGCTGGGACGCACACTGGATCCCCTGACGCAGGGTGAAGCTGCGCCGGGAGAATGCCAAAAGCTCGATGCGACACCGTGCTGATGCTTTTTCTTCGTCAGTTGAATCACTGTTCGACCGGGCAACAGAATTGGACACACCTTGAAAGGCCTGAAAATGAAAAGTGAATTGCAGCGCCCGCGCACGCTGATCTTGCCGCCCGCGCCTTATGCAGCCGCGATTTTTGGTGGCTGGTGGCTGGATCGCCATGTGCTGCCGCTGGCTTTCGATGGCGGAACCGCGTCGCGTCCCCTGGGCTGGATAGGGCTGACAGTGGGTTTGCTGCTGTTCGGCTGGACGCTATGGACGTTCCATCGTCATCACACCACGGTTAATCCCTATGCGGGTGCGTCCGAGCTTTGCACCGGCGGCCCGTTTCGCTTCAGCCGCAATCCGATTTATCTCGGTGACTGGTTCATTTTGATGGGCGTTGCGCTGTTGTTGAATACGCTGTGGCCGCTGCTGTTCGCTCCCTTGATCTGGCTCATGCTCCGTTTTGGCGTGATCCGGCACGAAGAAGCCCATCTTGAAGCGAAATTCGGTGACGCTTACCGGGACTATAAAAAGCGTGTCAGGCGCTGGTTATAAGCGCCTCAAACTCATCCAGTTTGAGTACCGCGCGGGCGTTGCGGGTGGTCGCTGCGGCAACGGCCTCCAGCGTCATGCCGCGCAGCTGTGCCAGTTCCATGGCAATACGGGGCAGTTCACCCGGCGCGTTGCGGCCTGAGCCGATCCACACCGGCGGCATGTCGGGGCTGTCAGTTTCCAGCACAATGGATTCGAGCGGTAGTTCGGCCGCCAACCGGCGTAGATGAGCGGCGCGCGGCCAGGTAAAGGCGCCGCCAAAGCCGAGTTTGAAACCCAACTTGATGAATTCTGCCGCCTGTTGCGCGCTGCCGTTGAAAGCATGGGCGGTGCCGCCGGGGAGTTTAATCTGGCGCAGATGCTTCAACAGCACATCGATCGATTTGCGGCCGTGTAGCAGCACCGGCAAGTCGAATTCCCGGGCGATCTTGAGCTGCTCGACGTAGTAGTGTTCCTGCGTGGCCGGGTCGAGTTCGCGCACAAAAAAATCCAGACCGATTTCACCGATCGCCACCGGGCGCTGCGCCACGATCTGTGCACGCAGATCGGCCAGATGGCCGGGACGATGCGTCGCAATAAAGATCGGGTGCAGCCCCCAAGCCGGCAGGCAGCCAGGGTAGCGCGCGCAGGTGGCAGCAACGGCGGCAAAGTTGTCGCGGGTGACGCTGGGAACGATCAGCGTGGCAACCCCTGCATCGAGGGCACGCGCGTATTCGGCGTCACGGTCAGCGTCGAACTCGGCTGCGTCAAAGTGGCTGTGGGTATCAATGAAAAACGGCGCCTTCAAAGACGCCGTTTGGTTTGCTGACGACATGCGGGCTTAGTCGTTGTTGGCAAAACCCAGCAACTGCAGCAGGCTGGTGAACAGATTGAAAATTGCCACGAACAGGGTGACGGTCGCCATGATGTAGTTGGTTTCGCCGCCGTGGATGATTTCGCTGGTCTGGTAGAGGATCAGGCCGGACATCAGCAGCACGAACATGGCCGAAACCGCCAGCGACAGGCCGGGCAGCTCAAAGAAGAACGCACCGATGCCGGCCAGGAAAGCAACCAGGATGCCGACTGCGAGGAAGCCGCCCATGTAGCTGAAATTCTTGCGTGTGGTCATCACGTAGGCGGACAGGCCGAGGAAGATCGCAGCGGTTCCACCCATCGCCATCATTACGGTCTGGCTGCCGTTGGGCAGTGAAAGATAGGCGTTGAGGATGGGACCGAGGGTGTAGCCCATGAAGCCGGTCAGGGCGAATACGAAGCCGAGTCCTGCTGCGCTGTCACGAAATTTGGTGGTCAGGAACAGCAGACCGAAGTAGCCGACCAGGGTGATGATGAAGCCGGGGGAGGGCAGGTTGAGCGACATGGTCACGCCAGCGGTGAGCGCGGCAAATGCCAGCGTCATCGACAGCAGCATGTAGGTATTGCGAACGACCTTGTTGGTCGACATTGCCGCAGACTGGCTGCGACCGAGAGTGGTGACTTGCGGATTCATGTGACCTCCAGAAAATAACGAACAGCAGAATGCTGCATATTGAGCAATTTTAGCCCAGCAAGTTCCTGGGAGATAGTGTTCGGTGAAAACCGGGAAGCCTGCCTGATCATGTGTCGTCGGTGTTGTTGATTGCGCGCCGGACGATCTCGGACGTAAATCCCCGGCTCAGCATGAAACGGATGTGCCGGGCTTTTTCGGCTGCATCGGCAGCGGGAGAGCCGAATTTTTTTTGCCATACTTCGCGTGCGCGATCGAGTTCGCTGTCGCGGTTTTCGCTGAGTACGCTACTGATAATGGCGTCGCTCACGCCGCGCTGGCGCAGGTCGTAGGCGAGTTTGATGCTGCCCGCCCGTGCGCGATGATCGGCCACATAGCTTTCGGCGAAGCGCTGATCCGACAGCCATTTTTTTGCTTCGAAACCATCCAGCAAGGTGCGAATGTCTGCAGCGTCGAAGCCCGCCTGCTCGAGCTTGCGGGTGAGTTCGACGCGGCTGTGTTCGCGCCGCGCCAGCAAGCCCAGCGCGCGCTCACGCAGCTTGTGCGCTTGCGGCTCGGTGCCGGATTCAGGCATTGGTTTCAGCTACAGCCATGGCCGGGTTGTTGACGCCCACGGCCACGCGGACCTTGGCTTCGATCTCGGCAGCGATTTCCGGATGCTCTTTCAGGTATTCGCGCGCATTGTCTTTGCCCTGGCCGATTTTTTCGCCGTTGTAGGCGTACCAGGCGCCGGACTTGTCGACGAATTTGTGCAGGACGCCGAGTTCGATGATTTCACCTTCGCGCGAGATGCCCTGGCCATACAGAATGTCAAAGAAAGCTTCCTTGAATGGCGGCGAGACCTTGTTCTTGACGACTTTGACCTTGGTTTCGTTGCCGACGATTTCATCGCCCTTCTTGATTGCGCCGATGCGGCGGATGTCGAGGCGAACACTCGCATAGAACTTCAGCGCGTTGCCGCCGGTAGTGGTCTCCGGGCTGCCGAACATGACGCCGATTTTCATCCGGATCTGGTTGATGAAGATGACCAGGGTGTTGGTGCGCTTGATGTTGGCGGTGAGCTTGCGCAGCGCCTGGCTCATCAGGCGGGCTTGCAGGCCCATGTGCGAGTCGCCCATTTCGCCTTCGATTTCGGCCTTGGGGGTGAGTGCGGCGACCGAGTCGATCACCACCACGTCGACGCTGCCGGAGCGCACCAGCATGTCGGCGATTTCCAGCGCCTGTTCGCCGGTGTCGGGCTGCGAAACCAGCAGGTTGTCGACGTCAACGCCGAGTTTTTGCGCATACGACGGGTCGAGCGCGTGTTCGGCGTCGATGAAAGCTGCCGTCCCGCCGATTTTCTGCATTTCGGCAATGACTTGCAGGGTAAGGGTGGTTTTGCCGGACGATTCCGGGCCGTAGATTTCGACCACCCGGCCACGCGGCAGGCCGCCAATGCCCAGCGCGATATCGAGTCCCAGCGAGCCGGTCGAGATGGATTGAATGTCGCGCGAGACATCGTGGTCGCCCAGGCGCATCACCGAGCCCTTGCCGAATTGTTTTTCGATTTGCCCAAGTGCTGCGGCAAGCGCCTTCATTTTGTCTTCGGTCATTGCGGGGGTAGCCATGTTGTCTCTCCAGGGTGAGTTGCGATGGCGTGAATGTAGGTGATACTTTGATTGATGTCAATAAAAAATATTACATAAGTAAATAATACCAAGTTTGTTGTTTTATTTGCATCGCGCACACCTATAATTCGCCAGGTCCAAGGCTTGTCCGGAGCAAGCGATATGATTCCAAAAGAAAAAATGTGGCTGGATGTAAAGTGGGCAACGCGTCAGCGCCTGCAGTACATCGAAATGATGGCCTGGTATGGGGGCGTGGTGACGCGGGGCGATGTGGCGAAAGCCTTCGGGATTTCGGACGCGGCAGCGACCAAGGACCTCAAGCTCTATAGCGATCTGGCCCCCGGCAATCTGGTCTACCAGCACAATGTGTTTGGTTTTGTGCCCCATGAAGGCTTCACTGCGGCGTTTTCTGACCTGGCGCCAGCCAAGGCCCTGCCCGTTATTGCCGCCAACCTGGCGGTCGCGAATGGGCCGTACGGTGCGGAATTGATTTACGGGCTGGCGAGCGCCTCACTGCCTTTGCCGGTACGCCTGCCCAGCCAGCAGATTCTGGCGCAGATCACGCGTGCCATTCATGGCCGCCGCAAACTGCGGATTCGTTATCGTTCGCTGTCCAGACGCACAAACCCGGACGATTCTTCATTTCGCCTGCTTGAACCGCATACGCTGGTTGACACGGGCACCCGCTGGCATGTGCGTGCCTATCACGAGGAAAGCTGCGATTTTCGCGATTTCGTGCTGTCGCGGATCACCCATGCCGAATGTCTGGAGTTGCCTGCCGAATCCAGCGAGCAGTACGACGAAGACTGGACGGAAAGCGTGAACCTCAAGCTTGCGCCACACAGCGGCCTGGACGTGCTTAAACGCGAAAGTCTGTTGCTCGATTACGGCGTGATGCATGACGACGTGATCGAGGTGGAGGTGCGCCGCGCCTTGCTCGGCTACGTGCTGCAGCGCATGAATGTCGATACCACGCCGGATCACGCCATGAATCCGAATGTGTATCAGTTGATGCTGTTGAACCGCGACGAGATCGAGCCATTCGCGGCGTGGGCTTTCAATTAGAGACAGGCGTCAAGGTACAAGACAGATGCGACCAGGGAGGCCCCATTCCTGAATCTGTTACCTTGAATCTTGTATCTACCTGATCAATTCAATCAGGCCGCGTATTGCCGCCGCGACGGCGCGCGAGCGGATTTCCTCGCGGTCGCCGTCGAGGCGGCAGGTGGACGACATGCGGGTGCCATCCGCCAGCGCCCAGCCGTAGCACACCAGGCCAACCGGTTTTTGCGGGGTGCCGCCGCCCGGCCCGGCCACGCCGGAAATCGCAAGGCTGGCTTGCGCGTGGCTGTGGGCGAGGGCGCCTGCGGCCATGGCGCTGGCGGTTTCTTCGGACACGGCGCCGCAGGTTTCGAGGGTGTCGGCAGGCACGCCGAGCATTTCCTGCTTGGCGGCGTTGGCATAGGTAATGAAGCCGCGTTCGTACCAGGCCGAACTACCGGGAATGGCGGTGAGCAATTGCCCCACCCAGCCGCCGGTGCAGGATTCGGCGGTGGCCACCATCCAGCCGCGCGTGCGCAGCAACTCGCCCAGTTCACGGGCGAGTTGGCAGAGTTCTTCGTCGCTTACACGAGCCATTGCAATCCTTTGATAACGGCAAGCGCATAGCCCGCTGCCAGGAGGTCGTCGAACATGACGCCGAAGCCGTTTTTAAGGCGGCGGTCGGCCAGTCGGATCGGCCAGGGTTTGACGATGTCAAAAAACCGGAACAACAGGAAGGCAATGCCTGCCCATATCCAGCCCGCCGGTGTAAACAGCAACACCAGCGCGAAGGCGACGATTTCATCCCACACCATGCCGCCGTGATCGGCGACGCCGAGCGCGCGGCCGCTGCGACCGCAGGCCCAGACGCCGAGCAGGAAGCTGGCAATCAGCAGGATGAGCTGATTCGACAGGTCAGGCGCGGCGGCGATGATTAACCAGACCAACGGCCAGCCGAGCAGGGTGCCAACCGTACCGGGTGCTTTGGGCGCGAGGCCGCTGCCAAAGCCAAAGGCGATCAGATGGGCCGGATGCGCGAACAGGAATTTCAGGTCAGGCCGCAAAGTGGTCATAGCCGGTTTTGTCATAAATGAGGGGCTGGCCATCGGTACCGATGACGCTCAGGCGGGACTCGGCAGTGATTTGGCCGATGCGGGTAACCGCCACCGCTGCGCCGGCAGCGGCGGCATGGATCGCGTCGCGCTGGTCGGCGGGCGCGGTGAAGCAGAGTTCATAGTCGTCGCCGCCCGCCAGCACGCAATCGCGCGCAACGGGTTCATGCAAATACGACTGCACCACTGGCAGTGTCGGCAACGCGCTGAACTCAAGCTGCGCGCCCACGCCAGAACGTTCCAGGATATGGCCGAGGTCGGCCAGCAAACCATCGGAAATATCAATTGCACTGTTTGCAATGCCGCGCAGCGCGATACCAAGCGCCACCCGCGGTGTCGGCAGATACAGAGCCGGCAGCACACGGGCGGCGTCGATCTGCTCCATGAACAGCCGCCCTTGCCGGTAGGCCAGCGCCAGAGCCGCCGAGCCGAGCGTGCCGGAGACCCAGATGTCGTCGCCGGCTTGTGCGCCGTCGCGCCGCAGTGCCTGGCCGGGCGGCACTTCGCCCATCACCGTGATGCTGAGGGTGAGCGGGCCACGCGTGGTGTCGCCGCCGACCAGTTCGATGCCGTGGAGGTCCGCCAGGCGAAAGAAACCGCGTGCAAACGCGGTCAGCCAGGCGTCGTTTTCTTCCGGCAGCGCGATGGCCAGGGTCGCCCAGCGCGGCGTCGCGCCCATTGCGGCAAGGTCGGACAGATTCACCGCCAGCGACTTGTGGCCGATGCCGGCGGGGCTGTCCTGCGGCGAGAAGTGGTGGCCTTCGAGCAGCATGTCGGACGACACGGCCAGCTGCATCCCGGGCGTCGGGGCCAGCAGCGCACAGTCGTCGCCTACGCCCAATACCGCGCCGGGGGTGGCGCGGGTGAAGTGTTTGGCGATGAGGGAAAATTCCATGTTGGTGAGCGGTAAACGGTGAGCGGGGAGCGGTAAACGGAGAGGATGCGGGCGGCATCCTTTCGCTCACGGCTTACCGCGACGCGCCTGCCCGGCTTCCACCACGCGCATTTCCTGCGCCAGCTTGTCGAGCACGCCATTGATGTATTTGTGGCCGTCGATGCCGCCGAATGATTTGGCCAGTTCGACGCTTTCGTTGATGACGACGCGCATCGGTACATCGGGACAGTTCAGCAACTCATAGGCGCCGATCAGCAGGATGCTGCGCTCGACAGGCGACAGTTCGGTGAGTTTGCGGTCGATGAAGCGGCCGATGTGCGTGCCGAGCAGGTCTTCTTCCTTGAGCACGCCATAGAGCAGGGTGCGGAAGTAGGCCTCGTCGGCGCGTTTGAACTGTTCGTCTTCGGCCAGGTTGGCCGCGATCAGGGTGACATCCGCCCCTCCGATCAGCCAGGCATACAGGCCTTGCAGGGTGAACGAGCGGGCAAGTTTGCGGGAACCGGCCATCTCAGATGCGTTTCAACAGGTTGGCCATTTCAACCGCCACGCGCGCGGCGTCGCGGCCTTTTTCGGCCATGCGCACATGTGCCTGCTCGACGGTATCGACCGTGAGGATGACGTTGGCGATCGGCACACCGGTTTCCAGCTGCACATCGAGAATGCCGCGCGCGGATTCGTTGCAGACAATTTCAAAGTGATAGGTGTCGCCGCGCACCACGGCGCCAATGGCGATCAGCGCGTCGTAATTACCCGATTGCGCCATTTTTTGCAGCACCAGTGGATGTTCCAGCGCGCCGGGCACATCGACCAGCAGGACGTCATCACGGGCAACCCCAAGCTTGTCCAGTTCGAGCTCACATGACGACAGCAAGCCTTCGCAAATGTCCTTGTTGAAGCGGCTCATGACGATGCCGATTTTGAGTCCTGCGCCCTGATAAACCGGGTCGAGTTCGGAAATATCGCTGTTGGTTCCCATATTCGTGTCCTTGGATTAAGCCTTGTCTAGATAGCCGGTGACTTCGAGGCCGAAGCCGTCCATCGCCGGCATTTTGCGTGGGCTGGCCAGCAATTTCATTTTGCCGACGCCGAGGTCGCGCAGGATTTGCGCGCCGATGCCGTAGTCGCGCAGGTCGTATTTGCGCTCTGCCACCGGCGCCGGGTTGATGCGGTGCAGCAGCGCATCGGCCGTTTCGGGCCGATGCAATAAAACCAGCACGCCGGACTGTGATTCAGCGATGCGTTCCATCGCGCCCATGATCGGCCACGAGTGGCCACCGCCGGTGACGTCGAGAAAGTCCATCACGCTCAATGGTTCATGCACGCGCACCAGGGTTTCCTGGTCAGCGTGGATTTCGCCCTTGACCAGAGCCAGGTGGGTTTCACCGGCGCACTTGTCACGATAGGCGATCAGGCGGAACGCGCCATATACCGTCTGGATCAGGCGGTCTGCTGCGCGCTCGACCAGGCTCTCGGTCTGGTTACGGTAATGGATGAGGTCGGCGATGGCGCCGATTTTCAGGCCGTGTTCCTGGGCGAACGGCACCAGATCCGGCAGCCGCGCCATGGTGCCGTCGTCCTTGAGGATTTCGCAGATCACCGATGCCGGTTCGAGCCCGGCCAGCCCGGCCAGATCGCAGCCCGCTTCGGTGTGGCCGGCACGAACCAGCACGCCACCGGGTTGTGCGCGCAGCGGAAAGATGTGCCCAGGCTGGATGATGTCGGTGGCCTTGGCGTCATGCTTCACTGCAGCCTGGATGGTGACGGCACGGTCGGCCGCCGAAATGCCGGTGGTCACCCCTTCGGCCGCCTCGATCGACACGGTGAACGCAGTGCCGTGCGGCGTCTGGTTATCGGAGACCATCTGCTTGAGGCCGAGCTGGCGGCAGCGCGCGTCGGTCAGCGTCAAGCAGATCAGTCCGCGTCCATATTTGGCCATGAAGTTGATCGCATCCGGCGTGGCAAACTCGGCGGCCATCACCAAATCGCCCTCGTTCTCGCGGTCTTCTTCATCCACCAGCACGACCATGCGGCCAGCCTTGAGTTCTTCGATAATTTCCAGGGTGGAGGCGAGGCTCATCAATCTTTGTCCGTTGTTTGGGTAAATAGCGAAAGGCGCTCGACATAGCGCGCGATCATGTCGACTTCCAGGTTGACTCGGGTGCCGGTTTTCAAATGCTTGAGCGTGGTCATTTCCAGCGTGTGTGGTATCAGGTTCAGCGCGAAACGCGGGCCATCGACAGCATTTACCGTCAGCGACACGCCGTTCACCGTGATCGATCCTTTGCGAATAATGTAGCGCGCGAGTTCGGCTGGCGCGTCGATTTCCAGCAAATGCGATTCGCCTGCCGGCACAAAGCGGTGCACCGTGCCGACGCCGTCGACATGGCCCGATACCAGATGGCCACCGAGGCGGTCTGCCAGGCGCAGTGCCTTTTCCAGGTTGACTTCGGCACCGGGCAGGAAACCTGCGGTACAGCGCAGGGTTTCGGCGGATACGTCCACCGTGAAGCTGGCTGCCGTCAGGACCACCACAGTCAGGCAGACGCCGTTCACTGCAATGCTGTCGCCCAGCGCCACATCGGAAAAGTCCAGCCCACCGCCGGCAATGACCATGCGCGCATCAGCGCCGCGCGCGTCGTACTCGTGGATGTGGCCGATGGATTGAATAATGCCGGTGAACATGCGGAGGAGGCCTGCAGAAAGACCCGGCATTGTAGGCGTTTAGGCGGGGTGGGTGAACCCCGGCGTTCAACCGCCAGCGATTGTGTTACTTAAAGATGTGTAAATCCTTAATTTGATACAATAGCCGCTCTGTAATGCTTGAAAGACCGGCATGACAACGCCAAGTTCTTTTGCCGTGAGTAACTGTAATCCGGTGCTGTTCCCCACGTCCGACTTGCTGTCTATCGAGTCGGTGGCTGAGGCGGCGTGAGCGTTCTCACCGATCACATCCACACCTTCGGCCGTGCCATGCTGGAGCGGCATGGCGAACGGGTACACAAGATCGCGCTCGATGCCGGCTTTACCTGCCCCAACCGCGACGGCAGCAAAGGCATTGGCGGCTGCACCTTCTGCAACAACAAATCCTTCGCGCCGGGCGCGCGTGATCAGGTTCCGCTTGCCGACCAGTTTGAGCGCGCGCGTGGCCGCATTGCAAAGGGCACCGGCGCGCGCCGCTTCATCGCCTATTTTCAGGCCTACACCAACACCTACGCCCACGTGGACGAACTGCGTGCGCTCTATGACGCCGCACTGGAAGCGCCCGATGTGATGGGGCTGTCGATCGGCACGCGGCCCGATTGCGTACCGTCGCCGGTGCTGGATCTGCTGGCGGAATACCGCGAGCGCGGTCACGAAGTGTGGCTGGAACTGGGCCTGCAGTCGGCCTTCGACACCACGCTGGCGCGGGTCAACCGCGGCCACGGCTTTGCCGAATACGAAATCGCGACACAAGCAGCACGGGCGCGTGGCATCCCGGTGTGTTGCCATCTGATCGTCGGCCTGCCGGGCGAGGATGAGTCCCACAGCCACGCCAGCCTCGACCGTGTACTTGAGGTCGGTGTCGACGGGCTCAAGCTGCATCCGCTGCACGTGGTGAAACACACCAAACTGGCCATCGAATGGAAGCGCGGCGAATACGTACCGCTGACCGAAGCGGACTATGTGCGCATCGCCGCCGACCTGATCGAGCGCACGCCGTGGCAGGTGCTGTACCACCGCGTCACCGGCACCGCTTCGCCCGACATCCTGCTGGCGCCCGCGTGGTGCGCCAAGAAATGGGACATCTTGAACGGCATCGCCAATGAACTGGCACGTCGCGATAGCCGCCAGGGCGCGCGCGCGGTGCACATCTGGAAGGAGGAATTGCATGCCGCTTGACCTGATCTGCCCGGCCGGAAGCCTGGTTTCACTCAAGGCCGCCATCGACTACGGCGCCGACGCCGTCTACATGGGCTTTCGCGACAACACCAACGCGCGCGCCTTTCCCGGCCTCAATTTCGACGAGGCACAGGCCGCCGAGGGGCTGCGCTACGCGCATGACCGCGGCCGCCGCGTGCTGCTCGCGCTCAACACCTATCCGCAGCCCGACAGCTGGAGCCGCTGGACCGGCGCGGTCGACCGCGCGGCCAAACTCGGCATGGACGCGGTGATCCTTGCCGACGCCGGATTGATGCGCTACGCAGTCAAGCAGCATCCGCAGCTGCGGCTGCATTTATCCGTGCAAGGCTCGGCCACCAGCTACGAGGCGGTGAATTTATACCGCGAACACTTCGGCATCCAGCGCGCCGTGCTGCCGCGCGTGCTGTCGCTGCCGCAGGTGGAAAACGTGGTGCGGCACACCGACGTCGAGATCGAGTTGTTCGGCTTTGGCGGGCTGTGCGTGATGGTCGAAGGGCGTTGCCTGCTGTCCTCGTATTGCACTGGCGAATCACCCAACTCGGCGGGTGTGTGCTCGCCGCCGAAAGCAGTGCAGTGGACAGACACGCCAGCCGGGCTGGAATCGCGCCTCAACGGCGTGCTGCTCGACCGCTACGGCAAGAACGAAAAGGCCGGCTACCCGACCCTGTGCAAGGGCCGCTTCGAAGTCGGCGGCGAAACCTATTACGCCATCGAGGAACCCACCAGCCTCAACACGCTCGACCTGCTGCCCGAGATGCTGAAAATCGGCATCGCCGCGATCAAGATCGAAGGCCGCCAGCGTAGCCCGGCCTACGTAACGCAGGTGACGAAGGTCTGGCGCGCCGCCATCGACGCGGTGAAGAAAAATGCCGACAGCTTCAAGCCCACGCCCGCCTGGCAGGCCGAACTCAACAAGCTGTCGGAAGGGCAGAGCCATACGCTCGGCGCCTATCACCGGCCGTGGAAGTGAGCGGTGAGCGGCGATGCATCCGCTTTTTCCTTGAATCTTGTAACTTGAAGCCCCTGTGAAATGAATCTGAGTCTGGGTCCGTTGCTGTATTACTGGGCGCGCGACGACATGCTCGCGTTTTACGCCGAGGCCGCGAACTGGCCGGTCGCGCGGGTCTATCTGGGTGAAACGGTGTGCTCGCGCCGCCACCTGCTGCGCCTGCCGGACTGGCTGGCACTCGCCGAGCAGCTCGCCGCTGCCGGCAAGCAGGTGGTGCTCGCCAGCCAGACCCTGATCGAATCCGAATCCGACCTCAAAACGCTGCGCCGTATCGTCGGCGATGGCCGCTTTCAGGTCGAAGCCAACGAGTGGGGCGCGGTGCGGCTGCTGTCCGAGGCGGGTGTGCCCTTCGTCGCCGGGCACACGCTCAATGTCTACAATCCCGACACGCTCGACGTGCTCGCCGGGCTGGGCGCGCAACGCTGGCTGCCGCCGGTGGAAATGTCGCGCGCCACGCTGGCATCGCTGCTCGAACGCGCACCGGCCGGGATGGAAACCGAAGTGTTCGCCTACGGCCGCTTGCCGCTGGCGTATTCCGCGCGCTGCTTCACCGCGCGTCACTACAACCTGCCCAAGGACGATTGCCAGTTCCGCTGCCTCGACCATCCGGACGGCTTGCTGTTGTCCACCCGCGAAGGCGAGCCGTTTCTGACGCTCAACGGCATCCAGACGCAGTCCGCCGGCGTCTACAATCTGATCGGCGAACTGTCCGCCCTGCGTGAACTCAACATCGCCAGCCTGCGTCTGTCGCCGCAGTCGCGGCATATGGGACGCGTAGTCGACGCTTTCCATGCGGCGTTGGCCGGCGAGCATAAGGCTGCCAGCGCATTGGCGCGTCTTATGCCCGGACAGGCTATCGATGGCTACTGGCATGGTCGCGCAGGCCTTGAAAACAGCATGGAGCAACACGCCTGATATGTCCGGACACCTGAAATGCTGATCACGCGCAGACTCGAATTCGACGCCGGCCACCGCATTCCCCATCACGCCAGCCAATGCCGGCATGTGCACGGGCATCGTTATGCCATTGAAATCACCCTGTCCGGCGAGATCATCCAAACCGAGGGAATGGCTGAGCAGGGCATGGTGATGGACTTTTCCGATGTGAAAAACATTGCCAACAGCGTGCTGGTCAACCATTGGGACCACGCCTTTCTGGTGTACCAGGGCGATCTTGCCGTAGTGTCGTTTCTGGCAACGCTGCCTGACCATAAAACGGTTGTCCTGCCGGTGGTGCCGACCGCAGAAAACCTGGCCGCCGAAGCATTCCGCCTCCTCGACGCGGCCTACCTCGACACCTACGGCAACCAGCTGCGGCTGGAACGGGTGCGTTTATACGAAACCCCCAATAACTGGGCTGACGCCGTGCGTTAAGGCGGCGACCCGATTCCAGGAATGAAGCCATGTTGAATTTCGTTTTCCCCGCACCCTTGGCCAAGCTGGTCACCCAGCTTCCGGTTGCGCCGCCTAGCCGGGTTTTCTCAATGCTGGCAAACCGTCTGCTGTGGCCTGCGCTCAAAACACTCGACTGGCAGCCGCTGGTTGGCCGGCGCTATGCCATCCGCGTCAAAGACCTCGGGTTCAGTCTGCGCTTCACCGTTACCCAGCACGGGTTCGCGCCGATTCGTGGCGCACCCGATCTCACCATCAGCGCGACTGCCCGCGATTTCCTGCTGCTGCTCAGCCGGCGCGAAGACCCCGATACACTGTTCTTCAGCCGCCGTTTGGTAAGCGAAGGCGATACCGAACTCGGCCTCACCATCAAAAACCTGCTCGATGCGCTTGACCCCGAGTCGGTATTGCACCACCTGCCCAAGCCATTGGCAGATGCAGCGCAGCGTTTGATGGGCGCTTAGACATTCGCGATTTATCGCCCGGTCGAACCGGGTTGGCCAGGTCACAAGGTGCCGGGCAGCACCTGGCCGCCTGGCCCGGCACGCTTCGCCGCTTAATTTGGCTCTGCATTTGCCGTTATCAACCGTGCTATGTTAACAACGCGCACTGGCAAGGGGCCTTTTTTGAATCGATTTACCGCAAAACTTGTGCACGGATTTGGCCGGCTGGCCTTTTGGCGCAAGCCGATCGCATCGATCCCGGAAGAGCCGACGTCCCCTGCCGACCCGGAGCCAGCACCAGACCCTCAGGCAGAAGCGGAATCAAGCGCGGTCGCTGAGACGACCGTGCTGCAAACCAGCTGGTTTGCACGCCTGAAGGGCAAACTCCGTCGGCCACCCAAATCAGAACAATCCGAAGCAGACGAGGAAACGCCTCAAGCCAGCGCGCTTGAACCCGCCGCTGAGGAAGAAGCCGTGGATGAAAGTCGAGGTCGGCGCGTGCGTGCCGTCCTTGCAAACAAATGGGTGTGGGTGTCAGGCATCAGCGTCATGCTGATTGCACTCGCCGCCACCCTGGCGGGGATGCTGCTGCAGTCCGGCCAGGAGAAAAAACAGCTTCAGATCGAACTGGTTGCGGCCCAGCAAAAGCTCAAGCAGGCTGGCACCGCGCAGAAACCCGTCGGCACCAAGCCCGCCCCGATCAAGCCTGCCGTCCATCCGATTGTTGCAAGCGCGGCCACCCCGTCGGTCCCACCCCGACCCGCTGCCGTGGGAGGGGAGTGCGAGCTGTCCAACCCGGAAAATGCCGCCGAAAACCTCAAACGCTGCATTGACAGCTTTAATGCCATGTCTGAGTGATCGCCTGCCTTGCGATGGACGAGCGAACGCGGGCGGACCGCGATGCCCGTTTAGCCATCAGGCGGTTGTCATTTCCTTGGCAGGAGGAATCAGCAGCACCGGCACCAACGAGTGCCTCAGCGTTCGTTCGGCCACGCTCCCGAGCAGGAGGTACTGAAAGCCGCGGCGACCGTGCGTTCCCATTACCAGCAGGTCTGCGCCCCAGCGCGTAGCCTCCCCCGCAATGGCCTCGGCAACGTGCTGGACCAGCGTTTCCGTTTCGATCAGATCGGCTTCCAGCTCAATCCCAGCCAGCCTGGCGGTTTCGCACGCCACTGCGATGAGCGTGTTTCCCGCACTGCGCCGGGCCGCACTCAGCGCCGTGGTATCGATGGCGATTTCCGGGCCGATGGGCAGCCAGCTCATGTCAATCACATGCACCACGCGCAATCTGGCCGAAAGGGACTGAGCCAGTTCAATAGCCTGTTGCAATGTGTGCCGCGACAGGTCGCTTTCGTCCATCGCCATCAGCATTTTCGAGTACATGGGCTCACTCCCGGGTTGAACTGGAAACCGCACCGCCCGATTTGAACGCTGCGCTTGTTGACAGCGACCGTACCTAGGCGCGCACCAGCAACTCGCGCAGCGCATCGACAAAGCGGCGGTTGTCTTCAGGCAGTGCCGTGGTGATGCGCATGAAGCCCGGACCGAGCGCCGGATCGTTCAAGGGCTTGATCAGGATGTCGCGACTGCGGAGCTGGTCGGCAATCCCGGCCGCGTTGTGCGGCGCAAGATCGGCGAGGAAGAAATAGGTGTGGGTCGGATAGGTCTTCACGCCCAGTGTGCGCAAGGTGGCGGCGAGTTCCACGGTCCATGCGTGCAGTTGCGCGGCACGCGCGTGAATCTGGTCTTCGTGCTGCAGCGTGGCGATGGCCGCCGCCTGGCTGGGGCGGGCGAGCGGATAGGCGTCGTTGTGGCCATTGAGGTCGTCGGCGATGGCCTCGGGAAAGATGCCGTAACCGACGCGGAAGCCAGCCAGGCTGTGGGCTTTGGACAGGGTGCGGGTCACCAGCAGGTTGGGATGATCCGGTACCCAGTGCGCCACGGATTGTCCGGCCAGGCCGATGAAGGCCTCGTCGACCAGAAAGCGCGTCGTCGGATGACGGCGCAGCAGATCCGGCAGGGGCGCCATGTCGAAGATGCCACCATTGGGATTGTTGGGGTTGACGATCACCACCAGCGTGGTGCCCGGCGGGATCACCAGATCGCGCAAGTCGAAGGCAAAGTCCTTGTCCTCGGGCAACCGTGTTTCGGTGTAATGCTGCGCGATTTCGGGGAACAGCACGTAGGTTGGCGTCAGCAGGTGAACCTGCTGGCCAAAGCGGTCGAACAGCTGGCGCAGGATCAGTTCGGAACCGGCATTGATGTGAACCAGCCGTTCGGCCACGCCGAGCTGCTCGCTAATCAGGCGGCGCAACGGCGCGGAGTAGGGCTCGGTGTAAAAGTTGCTGTGCGCCGCTTCGGCACAGGCTGCTGCGACCGCCTCGTCGATGGGTGGCAGCGGGTTTTCGCACAGCAGGAGCTTGATGCCGTGGAAGGTGCCGCCGCCTTTTTCGTGTGTGCTGCTCATGATTTCTCCTGATTGCGACTGCCATAGCAAGTCGCCATGGCAAGCCCGCTTCGTCAATCATCTACGCGGTTCAGTTACCCGCAGCCAGCGCTCAGCTCTGGCTTTCAACGCCCGGGTTCGGCAAACCTGCAAGCTTGCAAACCATAGCAGTTCAACGGCATTTTTTTGCCCGTGGCGCTTGCATGGAAGAGCAAAAAAAAAAGCGGGTCGCATGACTGCGCCCGCTTCGACAAGCTACGCTGACTTTATAAAGGCCGTGTGATCACGACCGCGCCGCGCAACTCGCCTGCGCTGTAACCGGTTGCCTGATCCAGCGGATATTCGCTGCTCAGGCGCGCTCTCACGCCTTCCGGAATCGACTCGGATGGGCCGTGGCAGGTCAGGCACACCGGCTGCATCGCGATAGCCTTGGCATAGCGCATGTGCTTGCCGGACGCATCGGTCACCACTTCGGCAAACTCCATGGTGTCGGCTTTTTCGCCCTGCTTCATGCGTGCGGCAAACGATGCCAATGCCTCGGCTTCCCAGCCCTTGGCCGGGCCGGTTTCGGCATTGCGCGCACGGGTTCCCACGCGCCTGACGGACCAGCCGGTTTGCTTCGACAGGTCGTTTGCAATCTGCGGGGCAATGTTTTTGCAGACGCTGACGGCTTCTGCCGGGCCGCTAGCCGTCATGGCCTCTTTAAGCTTGCCGCCGAGTTTGGTGCCGAGCGCCTTGGCGACAGCACGGGTTTCTTCGATCTGCTTGGGTTGCGCCGCTTCGACCTTGGTGACGGTGCTGGTTTCGGACGTGGCGCAGGCGGTCAACAGCAGCGTCAGGGTAACAATCAAGGGGGTTTTCATGGTGGCGTTTTCCGGTTGGTTTAAGAAAGGATTCAACTGGGGAAACAGGCATGACACGGTTTAATGGCCCTCGACACAGATTTCCTTGCGGGTTACGGCGTCGACTCCTGAGTTAAAGCGATGCGTCAGGCCCTGGGGCTGATGGCGCAGCGCGCATGAAAAACGCTACGCCCTGTTCCAGGCTTATTCGCCGAACTGCGTCGTTTCGCGTTCGACCGGCAGATTGGCCTGTGCCCAAGCGTCAAACCCGCCATGAATCGAACGCACACCGACATAGCCCATGCGCTGCAGGTTCAGCGCGGCCAGTGCTGCGCGTCCGCTGGTTTTACAGTAGATCAGGATGTCGCGATCGCGCTGCGACAACTGGGGGTGATCGCTGATCTTGAATTCCAGCAGGCCGCGTGGAATGTTGATCGCACCGGGCATGTGGCCGGCATCAAATTCGGCCGGCTCGCGCACATCCAGCAGCAGGGCATGCGGCATGGCATTCCGGGCAGCCGCCAGATCAATTTCGGTAATGTGCGTTTTGGCTTCGGCAACCAGATCAAGTGCAGACATCGGCATAACAAACTCCTGAGAAAAAAATGAAAAAGGGCAGCGGGTGCCCGTTGATTATTTGGCCGCTACTTTGCCGCACGCGAGATTCGCCGGAATCGCGATATCCATCAGCTTGGGATTGTCCAGCACCAGGCTGTTCATCAGCTCGATGTACGCTTCGCGTGAGCTATTGGCCAGGCGCGGATTATGGCGCTTTTCCTCGCCGATGCTCGATGCGGTCCAGCCCTTGTAGTCATGCGCCGGGTAGACCAGTGTGTCGTCCGGCAGCACGAACAGTTTGTCGACAATGGAGTCCCAGGATTTGCCCGCATCGCCCGCCTGAAAGTCGGTGCGTCCGGTGCCACGGATCAGCAGCACGTCGCCGGTGAATACGGCCTGGGGCTGGTCGGGATTCAACAGAAAGCTGAAGGATTCGTTGGTGTGGCCAGGCGTGTAGATCGCACGCAGCTTGACGCCGTCGACGTCGACCAGATCACCCTCGCGTACGTGTTCGGATACGCATTCAGCCTGGGTGAATTCGCCCATCACGGTGACGCAGCCGGTTTCGTTGCGCAGGTCACCGAGGCCGGTGACGTGATCGGCATGGGTATGGGTGTCGATGGCGCGCACCAGTTTCAGATCCAGGTCGGCGATGGCTTTGAGGTAATGCGGCACCATTCCCTTGACCGGGTCGATGATGAGGGCTTCGCGGCCGACACCTGACGCGATCAGATAGGTATACGTGCTCGATTCCGCATCGAAGAATTGACGAAACAACATGTTGCTCTCCTTGTCCGGGGCCAGATGCAGACTCTGGCGGTTGATCCGATAGCGTTGGACCCGACTGCTCGGGAAAACCCCGCCCGAATCCGGGCGGGGTCCACACGCTTACAGCGACTTCGTGCAGAAGTACCAGTCTGTGCACTCGTAGCCTTCGCTCATGCGCTTCTCTGCAGCGTCCACATCCTGCGGCGTCGGCACGATGACCTTGTCGCCGGGCTGCCAGCCTGCAGGTGTGGCGACTTTGTTCTGGTCCGAGGTCTGCAACGCGGTGACCAGGCGCAGGAACTCGGGGATCGAACGGCCGTTCGTCATCGGGTAGTAGACCATGGCGCGCAGAATGCCCTTGTCATCGATGATGAAGGTGGCACGCACCGCCGAGGTGTCGGCGGCGCCCGGGTGGATCATGCCGTAGTCGTTGGCGACTTTCATCGACAGGTCTTCGATGATGGGGAAGGGAATCTCCACTCCGAACTTCTCCTTGATGTTGCGCACCCAGGCGACGTGCGAGTAGTAGCTGTCGATCGACAGGCCGAGCAGGTCGCAGTTGAGCTTCTGAAACTCCGGGTGGTGCTGGGCGAAGGCAATGAATTCAGTTGTGCACACCGGGGTGAAGTCGGCCGGGTGGGAGAACAGCACCAGCCAGCGTCCCTTGTAATCGGCAAGTTTTTTGACGCCGTGGGTGGTTTTGGCTTCGAAGTCGGGAGCCGCAGCGTTGATCTGGGGCAGGGTGCGGCAGGCAGTAGTTTCGGACATGGCAATTTTTCCTTTTCTGGGGTTGGATGAATATTAGAAATATCTAATATGTGAACAGTTTAGAAGGGCATGTGTGATGCGTCCAATTGATTGTTTGCCGGGATTAAATTGACCCCGTCAATCGGCCCATGCTCTTACTCAGATAGTGCTTACGCCTGCGCACGTGCCTGAATGCTGCGCACCAGCATGCTGTGCGACCACAAGCCGGCAAACGGAATCAGCGAAGCAGCAAATACCCACGCACTTTTGAGCGGCGACAGATATCCACGTGACAGCACGAACAGCAGGGTGGCGGACGCCCACAAAAACAGCAGACCGTGCGCCATGCCGACCACGCTTACGGCCATGGGCTGGCCGGCGAAATATTTAAGCGGCATGGCAATGCCGATCAGCGTGACCAGCGAGGCTCCTTCGACCAGGGCCAGGATGCTGAGTGAACGCAGGGAAGTAGGGATGTGCATGGCGAGTCTCGTCAAAATTATTGCAAGGTGGCGTAATACGCCGCGAGTCTGTTTATTAAATAGATAGCAAGGGGATGTTCAAGGCCATGTCGATCAGGCTGCAACCGCTTCGTTGGTGCAGGTATGGCTGGCTTCGCCCTGATTGCGCATGTGATCAGCGAGCTTGGCGATGGCGTCATACAGTTCGCAACGCAGTGTGGCATCGGCTACCGTTTCTTCCAGCGCGAGCTTCATGCACAGCAGCCATTGATCGCGTGCGTCGCTGTCGACCTTGAACGACAGGTGGCGGCGGCGCAGCATCGGGTGACCATATTTTTCAATGAACAGCTGCGGGCCGCCCATCCAGCCGGAAAGAAATTCGTACAGCTTGTCCGCCGAGCCCGAAAGTTCGTCGGGATGAATCTTGCGCAGGGCGTAGGTCTCGGGCAGTTCATCCATGATTTCGTAGAAACGCCGCGTCAGCTGTTTCAGCGCGGCTTCGCCGCCGATGCGTTGATAGTGAGTCTGGGTTTGCATGATTTATCTCAGGAAATATTGAACATAAAAAACCAGCGCCATGCCCATGCCCAGCCAGGCGACCAGCGGACTGAACACAATGCGCAAAGTGCGGTTGCGCGGCACGAATCCGATGCCGTGGACGAATCCGGCCGACATGCCCCACATGACGAGCGACAGCAGGCCGTGGCTGATGGCGCTGCCGTCAGGTGTGGTGAGGCCGCGCGGCATCAGGGTGATGAGCAGCATCAGCGCGATGGCGGCAGCCAGTGTCGAGCCACGTACCCAACGGTTGTCAAACCAGCGGTTCATGCGCGGCGGGTCTTGCGGTAGGGCCGCAGGTATTGCCATTCAAAGAACCGCTTGGCCCAGTGGAACAGGCGGCATGGCGGCAGGATCAGCGCGCGCTTTTCGTCACGATAGACAAGGATGCCGCGGTCGAGCGTGTCGACGATGCAGATCAGTTCGGGCTTGAAGTGCGCAACCGGCGGCTTGCCGGCCAGCGCCAGCAGCAGGTTTTCAGCGGCGGCTTTCGCCTGCAGGTCGGCGATGTGCGCCTGCTTGGGGAGCCAGTCGGGACCGGGGTAGCTGCCGGAGTCGCCTGCCACGTAGACCTTGTCCGCGCCTGCGACCTGGCAGTGCGTATCGGTCTGAAAAAAACCGCCGTCGGACAAGGGCAGTCCGGCATCTGCCGCCCAGGCCGGGCCGCTCATGCCGGGCATGAACAGGATCAGGTCGGCGGGCACGTCGCCGCCTTCGGTCTTGACCTTGTCCGCTTCGAAGCCGGTGAGCTTGTGGCCGAGATGGGTGGCGATGCCGCGCTTCTGCATTTCGCGCAGCAGGCCCACCACCGCCTTGTCGCCGAGTCGCTTGCCCGGTTCCTTGGCAGCGTTGAAGAACACCAGCTTGAAGCGCTCGCGACGGCCCTGTCTTCTCAACAGGGTATCGATGCCGAACAGCAGTTCGAACATCGGCCCGCCGCGCATCGCGCCTTGCTCCTTGGGGTTGGTGCCAAAACCGAATGCTATCGTACCGCCGCCCAGCGTGGCCAGGCGCTCGCGTATTGCTTCGGCGGCAGACGAGCCTTCGCAAATCGTCAGCGCGTGTTCAATGCCGGGCATGGCCTTGAGAAAACGGCCACCGCTGGCAATGAGCAGCGCATCGTTGGTCTGCGTGCCGCTGTCAGTCAGCACCGTGCGGCCACCATCCTGCAAACCGGTGACGCGCCCGGCGTGAAATTCGACCCGCTGCTCGGCCAGAAATCCGGATACGTCGATGTGCAAATCGGCGCCGCGCCGCAAGCCGGACGGCACCCAGATCAGACTCGGGTAATACATCAGTTCGGCCTTGGGCGCGACGAGCGTAATGCGCACACCCGGGCTGCGTCGGCGCAGTTCGCGCACCGCGGTGAGCGCGGCGAATCCGCAGCCGAGGATGGCGATGTGTGCGTTCATGCTGCGTCATCCCCGGCTTGCTTGCGCGCGTCGTCGAGCGCGCATTCCCTGGCGTCGCACATCATCGCGCTCATCGAGGCGAGCAGCACGGCCATGGTGACTCCGAGTATCCAGGCGAAATACCACATGGTTTTTCCTTTCAGTAGTCGAGGTGCAGGGTGACGGCCGCGCCGGCTTCCGGCAGGGTGACCGCGGCGTCCTTGAACTTGGGCTTGCCGGTGACCTTGGGGTTGTTGGACAGTCCCCAGCCTTCCTGCGGAATCATGCCGAACAGGCGGTTGAGCTCGCCGTTGCCGTCTTCGTCGTGATAGGCCATCACGGCGTACTCGCCAGGTTTCAGTCCATCGAGCGCGACCGATTTTTGTCCGGCAGGCAGCACGACGCGCTGGCTGGCGCGTCCCTCCTTTGGGAAACCCTCGGCACGGTCGAACAGCAGCACGGTGAGCGGGCCGCCGCCGGGCTTGATGTTGTCGAGGCTGACGCTGAGCGTGGCGGCTTCGGCGGGCAGGCACAGCATCAGGGGCAGGACGAAATAGCAGGCGTTCAGCATGACGGGTTCCTTGATCGGCGCGTTAATAGACGGTTTTGTCGTTGGCGGCGACGAACTCGGTGGTGACCTTGCCCCACATCACCTTGTAGGCCCATGAGGTGTACATCGCGATCAGCGGCAAAAAAATCACCGTGGCGCCCAGCATCAGGCCAAGCGTGAGAGGCGACGACACGGCGTCGTATACGGTGAGGCTGGAACGCGGGTCGGTGGACGACGGCATGATGAAGGGGAACATCGACACGCCAGCCGTGCCGATGATGCCCGCGCAGCCGAGCGACGACGACCAGAATGCCAGCCCGGCTTGTTTCAGTTGCGCGAACACCACTCCCAGCCCCAGCCCGATAAAGGCAAGGACCGGCACCGCGATCGCCCAGTCGTAGCGGTTGTAGTTGAGCATCCATGCGCCTTCCTTGATGGCGACGGTTTTGAACAGCGGGTCGGGCTGGCTGTTGCCGTCGATCACGCTGGTGATGACGTAGCCGTCGATGCTGCTGGCCACCCAGACGCCTGCCAGAGCAAACAGCACCAAGGTGAGCGCGCCCGTCAGCATGCTGGCGGTACGCGCGCGGCGGTAGATGTCGCCTTCGGTACGCATCATCAAATAGTTGGCACCCTGGAACGTGATCATGCCGAGGCTCACCACGCCGGCCAGCAACGCGAACGGATTGAGCAGCGCCCAGAAGCTGCCGGTGTAGGTCGACATCATCAGATCGTTGAAGTGGAAGGGCACGCCCAGCAGCAGGTTGCCGAAGGCCACACCGAAGATGATCGGCGGCACCGCGCCGCCGATGAACAAGCCCCAGTCCCAAGTGCTGCGCCAGGTGGCGTTGTGGATTTTGGAGCGGTAGGTGAAGCCGACCGGGCGGAAGAACAGCGCCCACAACGCGGCCATCATCGCCCAGTAAAACCCGGAGAAAGCGGTGGCGTAGACCAGCGGCCAGGCGGCAAAAATGGCACCGCCCGCGGTGACGAACCAGACCTGGTTGCCTTCCCAGTGCGGGGCGACGGTGTTGATGACCGCGCGCCGTTCGAGATCATTACGGCCGATGAAGGGCAACAAGGTGCCGACGCCCATGTCATGGCCGTCCATGATGGCGAAGCCGACCAGCAGCACGCCGACCAGCAGCCACCAGATGAGTTTGAGGGTTTCGTAGTCCATGTTCGCTCCTTAAACCTTGTTCGCCCCAACGCCCGCAGGCAATGCGCCGCCAGCCGCCTGTTCACCGTGGCTGCCCTCACCAAAATACTTGCCGGTACCCAGGCTGGAGGGGCCGAGTCGGGCGTATTTCTGCATCAGATACACCTCGACAATCAGCAGCACGGTGTAGAAGAAGACGAAGCCTGCCAGCGAGCCGTAGATGTTGCCGACCGAAATATTAGACACCGAGATATGCGTGGGCAGCACGCCGTAGATGGTCCATGGCTGGCGGCCGTATTCGGCCACGACCCAGCCCAGCTCAGCGGCGACCCACGGCATCGGGATGAACCACAGCGCCCAGCGCAGCAGCCATTTTTTCTCGATGAAGGTGCCCTTGATCGAATAGAACAAGGCCA
>Ga0208375_1000454_pt1 | contig 59464 bp, 52 predicted proteins | sample RifOxyD1_FD_184038 | JGI IMG/M metagenome (GOLD analysis project Ga0208375, IMG submission 184038) | Soil microbial communities from Rifle, Colorado - Rifle Oxygen_injection D1 (SPAdes) | ecosystem: Environmental > Terrestrial > Deep subsurface > Rock core/Sediment | place: Rifle, Colorado... | reverse complement strand
AAGAAATTTTATTACGGAATCCGTCTCTTTGAGGAAAATTTATGTTTTTATGTTTTTTTCTGATCAATTTTTGACGCACAAAACAACTCATTCCATCCTGCAGATCAGTTTCCAAATTAACTCCTGGTCCAACTATGCAATTTTTACCTATTTTTATACCCGGCATAGTATAAACTTCTACACCCAATCGGCTGTTTTCACCAATTATTGCCCCTAATTTTTGTTTTTGGGTATTTATTTTTTGATTTTTAACTACTGAATAAATTTTTGCTTCATCAAAGCGTAAATTTGCTAAAGTTGTCCCTGCACCCATACTGACATTAGATGACACTATGCTGTCACCGATGTAGTTTGAATGCAACCATACATTATCTCCTAAATAACTACGGCAAATATCACTGCCAAAACCAATAACGCAATTCTCCCCAATATTTGATGACCTAATCAGTGTATTATTTCCAATAATTGTATTTTTTCCAATATGTAAAGGGCCTACTAATTTAGCATTTTCCATCACTTTAACGTTTTCCTCAATTTCAACTGGTCCAACAATTGATACTGATTTGTGAATTTGTGCTGACTTATGAATTTTATTTTCGATGATTTGCTGTAAAAAATAATTTAGAATTTTAAAAGTGTCCCATGGATATTTTAAAGCAATCCAGGAATCTTTATAGGGAACCATTTCAAATTTATGTCCCTGAAATATTAAATCAGAAATGGCATCTTCATAAATCTTGTCGAAATGATTGTGTTTGAGTTTTTCTAAACTATTTATAATCTGACTTCCATCTGTAAAAAAACTGCCGAATATTGCCACAAACTTACTTGGCTCTTTTCCTTTTTCAGGTTTTTCTATAATCTGTTCTATTTTGTTCCCATTTAATTTTAAATAACCTCCGGGGAAATAATTTGGAGTATAATATCCTATTATAAAATTGGTTTTTGCTTTGATTTTTTCAAAAATACCTTTAAAAACTGACTCATCAACAATATCATCAGCAATTACTATTAAAACCTGTTTATTTTCAATTTCCTTTCTTGCTGACAGTACTGCAGCTCCCATTCCTAAACTTTTTTGAATTATTACTTTTTTAACCAATTTTTGATATTTAGTGCTTAAATTTTCATTTGTAACAAGGATAATATTATTGAGTCCTACAGATTTAAAAAATTCAATTTGTCGCTCGAGCAGTGTAAGACCTAAAAAGGATAATTCCATTTTGTCAGCTATCGGCCAAAAACGGTTAGATTTTCCTCCTGCTAAAAGTAAAACTGTAACATCATTTTTCATTTAAATTTCACCTTTAATACGTTTAACTTCGGCTCCTAATTTCTTTAGTTGTGTGTCAAAATTTTCATATCCTCTGTCAATATGTTCTGTTCCATGTAATATTGATGTTCCTTTTGCAGTGAGTGCAGCCAGTACCAATGTTGCACCTGCTCTTAAATCTGATATCTCCATAACTGCATCATGTAAATCAGTAGGACCAAAAATTTTTATTCCCTGATGATCACCGATTTTTCGATCTAACCAATTAAAATTATAATAATCCACAGGATCTTTAACTTCTGGATCAGAATATTCAATTTTTGCACCCATTTTTTTCAATTCTTCAACATACGCAAATCTGTGTTCAAAAACTGTTTCATGGATTGTCGAAATACCGTTAGCCTGAGTAGCTAATACTGCCCAGGGTGCCTGCCAATCAGTCATAAAACCTGGATGATAAGAAGTAATAATATCACAGGCTTTTAATGGCTGTTTATAATAAAAACGGGTTATATTTTCATCTATTGCTTCCCAACCGGCATTTACCACATCTAAAGCCTCCAAAAAGGACTGTATATACTTTCTAGGACAATTTGTAACGCGTACACTGCCTTTTGTTGCAATAGCTGCAATTGCATAAGTTATTGCTTCATTTCTATCCGGCATGATTGAATATTTTGTTCCATGCATTTTTTTTACGCCTAATATTTTGATTACCCGTCCATGTCTTTTTATATTTGCCCCCATCTGATTTAGTAAGAAAATCAAATCATCTACTTCAGGCTCCTCTGCAGCATTCTCAATCAAAGTTTCACCATCTGCCAAAACAGCTGCTAAAATAATAGTTTCAGTGCCAGTATGAGTATTTTTTACAAATTTAATTTTTGATCCATGTAATTTACCCTCTGCATAAAAAAACCCGTCTTTATAATTAATTTTTGCTCCCATTTGTTCTAAAGCTTGAATATGCCAATTAACCGGCCGTTTTCCCAATCGACAGCCTCCGGGATTTGGAACAATTGCCTTACCGGTACGTGCCAGCAGTGGACCGATTGCCATAGTCACCGATCTGTATAATCCTCCCAATTCCAAGGGAATTTTATGTGTATGTAAATTTCTAGCAGATATTTTTAAAGTATGATCCAACAATTCAACATTTACTCCAACAGGCTCAACGATTTTTGCAGTTCCCAAAACAGATGAAATCAAAGGAATATTGCATATTTCTAAATCATCTTCTGTTAAAAGCGCAGCAATAACAGCTTTCATGGCTACATTTTTTGCTCCTCCTACTCTAATATCACCTTGTAGTGGTTTTCCGCCAGTAACAGCAAATTTATTCATACTTTATCTTAATATTAATTAAATTCACCTAATAACATAATTTCCGGTTCTATTTTTACTTTGAATTTATGAAAAACCCTTTCTTGTGCTTCTTTTATTAAAGCATAAATATCAGATGCAACCGCATTATTTGTGTTTATAATAAAATTTGCGTGTTTATCTGAAAATTTTGCTCCGCCAATGGAAAAGTTTTTCAAACCCGTCTGATCGATTAAATATCCGGCAGACAGTGTATGATTGGGAGTACCTATTCGCATAGCATCAGCTATATAAATATTCTTAAACACACAACCAGCGCTTTTTACTCCCATTGGTTGTGTAAGTTGCCGATATTTCATTACATCATTAGCTCGTTGCCATAAAATTTTAGGATCTTCTTGCGTTAAATGAAAAAAGATACTAATAATAGATTCATGAGTTTTTTGCAAAATACTAAAATCATAAGCAAATTTAAAATAATTTATATCAACTTTTTTTAGTTTTCCTTCATTATTTACAAGAATTGCTTCTGACAAAGAATCACCAATATAAGTTAAGGGTTTTGTCCACTTAGAATTATTATAAATTGCTCCTCCTACACTACCTGGTAATCCCAAATGATATTCCAATCCTTTTAAACCATTATCACAGGTGTACCTAACTAATCTATTCATCAAAACTCCAGCATCTACTTCCAAAATAACTTCTTGAGTATTTAATTTACCGTGATTAATTTTTCCTATACGTTTATAAATTGCAATATTATTACTTTCATTTCTAATTACTAAGCCTTTTAATCCTTTGTCGGATATCAGAACATTTGATCCGCCTCCTAATAGAGTTAATTTTAAATCCAAAAATTTGGCAATTTCTATGGCTTTAATTAATTCTTCAGTTGTTATTGCCTGAAAAAAATATTCTGCCGGACCACCAACTCTATATGTCGTAATTGAAGATAACGGAAAACCGGTTTTTATTCTGTTTTTACCTAATTTTGATTCTAATGTTTGTAGTTTATTCATTTATAAAATATTAAGAATCTTGGGAATCCAGGAATAAATATCACCGGCTCCCATAGTTAAAATAAGATCATTTGCCCGTGTTTCTTGACTCAAGTATTTTAACACAAGTTCTTCATTGGGAATGAAAACTGTCTGTTTATTTTGCTTTTTAACTATATCTGTCAGCAATTTGCCTGATATTCCAAGAATCGGCTTTTCCCGCGCTGAAACGTAAATATCCGTAATAATTACCGTGTCAGCAAAGTTAAAACTTCTACCGAATTCTTCCAATAATTTTGCAGTTCTTGAATATGTGTGCGGCTGGAAAATAACCACAATTCTTTTGTTTGGAAAAAATTCCCTAATTCCTTTTAACGTAGCTTTTATTTCTGTAGGATGATGAGCATAATCATCATAAAGTAATTTATCATTTTTTTGTCCTATATATTCAAATCGTCTTTTAGTTCCCGAAAATAAAGCAAGTACCTTTTTAATATTTTCAACAGAAAAACCTAACAATTTTAAAGCAACAATGACTGATGTGGCGTTCATTGCGTTATGGGCACCAACTGCTTTTATATTAAAATCACTCAACTTTTGATTATTTTGCCAAACTTCAAACTTGGTTAAATTATTTTCAAAATGAATATTTTTTGTTTGATAATTTGCCTGCTTTGACATACCATAAGTCACAACAGGTACAGATATTTGATTTATGATTTCTTGAGATGCATGATCATCTAAATTAATTATTATATGACCTCCTTGTGTAACTTTTTTTGTCAAATGAATAAATGCTTCTTGCACCTGCGTTATGTCTTTATATGCATCAGGATGATCAAAATCAATATTAGTGATTACTAAAATTTGTGGGGTTTGCCATAAAAACCTGGGAGTTCTATCACCGGTTGGATCAGTTATATACTCATCAGCTTCAGCTACAAAATATTTACTTTTTCCAAAATGTCCTGAAGTATGTAATCCTAAAATTTCTCCGCAACCTATTGCAAAACTGGGATCTTCATTTAACTGTATTAAAGAAAAGGCAATCATGGCTGAAGTCGTGGTTTTTCCATGGGACCCGGCAACACAAATTTGAAATTTTTCTTTCATAAAAAAGCCCAAAGCTTCTCCGTGTGACAAAATGGGAATACCTATTTTAATTGATGTTTGTACTTCTATATTTTTTCTGCCCTGGTGAGCACCAGTATAAATAACCAAATCAGGTTTATATTTTATGTGAATTGGATCAAAACCGATAAAATATTTGATATTAAATCTTTTTAACGTTGCATCTGTGGGAAATTCTTCAGCAATATCTGAACCGGTGACAGAAATGCCCATTTCTTTTACCAAGATCGCTAAAGCTGTCATAGCAACACCTTTTATACCTACAAAATAAATTGATTTTATCTTAGTTAAATCCATGTCTCATTTTAATTTTATATTAAATATTAATTCCTGATTCCTATTATACCCATCATTTCACCATATGTTTCTACTGTATCTTTTCTGTATGAAAAATAAATATCATTTTTACATGATGTACATTCATATGATAATTCTATATGTTCCGGATTTACACCGGCATTTAAAAGAATTTGTAGATTAACGTATCCTAAATCTAAATAATATTTACCCTTTCTTTCTTTTATAGATTTTGGAAATTGAAATTTATCGGTAAATTTATCAGCTCTTTCTTTACTAATATCATAACAACAACTTCCAATATGCGGACCAATTACCACAAATATATTTTTAACATCAGAACCATTTTTAACAAAATTTTCAATCATTTTTTGAACAATATTTATTAAAGTGCCTTTCCAACCAGCATGCACGATTCCCACGATTTTTTGTTTTGAATCATAAAAAAATAATGGCACACAATCAGCTGTTTTTACACCTAAAAATAGATTTTTGTCTTGTGTAATCAAACCATCAGTTTTTAAAAATAGCTTCCCTTTATTTGATTTATCTACTTGTGAAATAATATTTCCATGTATCTGATTCATAGCTGCAAAATCAATCAAATCAATATTAAAAAAATTAAGCATTTTTTTTGCATTAGATAATGGTAATTTTCCAACATTTAAATTCCCCAATTTTCTTGTTGAAAAAAAACAGATTAATTCTGGAAATTTATCGAAGATTGAAAAACTTATAATTCCATCTGAATGTTTTATAGACATAATTTAATTTATTAACAACGCTTTCTCTACAGCCTTAAATTCATCCCAAGAATACTCTTTATTTCCTCTACATAAAGATTGCTCATGAGCTTTTCCTGTTAAAATAACTGTATCTCCTTCACGAACAACTTTATTAAATACAAAATCAATTGCAGTTTGTCTGTCAGATATTCGGAAAAAAACTGGAGTTTCAATATCGTCTAATTTTTCTAACTGATTTATTTTTAATTCTATTCCATGGGCTTGTTTACAACCCTGGGCAATATTGTCTATGATAGTGTTGACATTTTCCGTCCGATAATCTTCTTCAGATAAAATTATTATATCGGCATTTTGAGCACTAATTCTACCCATAACAGGTCTTTTTGACTCATCCCTTAATCCAGCACAACCGAAAATATGAATTAATTTGCCTTGAGTTTGAGATTTAACTAAAGGTAATATTTGCTTAAAAGCATTTGGAGTGTGTGCAAAGTCTACAATTATTCTAATCCCCTTATTATTCTTTATCAGCTCAAACCTGCCCTTAACTCCTTTAAATTCTTTTACTGCATTTCTGATAATATTATCTTTTATTTTTAAAATTTTACAAACACTTATCGCTGCCAAATTATTGGCAATATTATATTCTCCGGGTAAGGATGTAGAAAAAGGAAAATTTTGCGGTGTAACATCTGCATTATTCCTTACTGCATATGTGGTAATATTTTTATTTATTGTATTTAAATATTTGTAAGATCCGTCATCTTTATTTAAAACTGCATATTTTGCATGTTCTAATAATTGACTCTTAATGTGTAAATAATCTTCGTAATTCTTGTGATAATCTAAATGTTCCGGCGTCACATTGGTAACAACTCCAACTAAAAAATTATTACCAGAAATTCTCTTTTGATCAATACTGTGAGAAGTTACTTCTAAAATTAAAAATTCGTCTCCATTTTTAACCGCAATGTTTATCAGTTTTTGTAAAACCCAGGGATTTGGAGTAGTTACATGAAAACCCGTATCAAATATATTCCCGGCGATACTAGCATACACTGAAGAAATCATTGAAGTTTTTTTACCTGATTGTGTCAAAATCCAATGAATTAAATGTGTAGTTGTAGTTTTACCATCTGTACCTGTAACACCGATTATTTTTATTTTTTTACCGGGAAAACCGTAAAAAAGGGCTGCTAGACAAGCATTTAGACCGTGGAATTTATTTTTTATGGATTGCCACATGTGACAATAATTATAACAAATACCACCTAATTAATCGTTAGGAGATATGCCGTAATACGTGAATAGTTCTTTAGTAATGTTGAAAAAAAGCGGAGCAGCGGTTTCTGAACCCCAGGGACTGCTTTGAGGCTCTCTTAAGGCTACTAGAATCACAAATTTTGGCTTATCTGCTGGAGCAAATCCTACAAACGAAGCAATGGTTTTTTGGACATCATAATGTCCTGCAACGGGTATTTGAGCAGTACCAGTCTTTCCAGCTATTCGATAACCTTTAGGCTTAGCCCACTTAGCATCTCCATTATCAACTGCAGACACCATCATATCAGTAATCATTTTGGCAGTTTTTTGATCAACAGTCGTGCCTATAATTTTGGGATTTTTAATAATTACTTTACCGTTTTTATCGCTAATTTTTTTAACTATTTGTGGCTCCATTAAATTTCCTTTGTTAGCCAATGAAGCTACTGCTTGAAGCATTTGTATTGGCGTTACCGCAATTCCCTGACCAAAAGAGGCAGTTGCCAAATCTATATCACTCCAGGTATCTTTGGCTTTTATTTCCGATGTGGCTTCTTCTTCCAAATCAATACCGGTTTTTTTACCAATACCGAATTTATTTAAATATTCTATAAACTTATCTTTACCTAATTTATTTGCTACAAATACCATTCCTGGATTGGATGATTTTTCTAAAATTTGAGACATATTCAACTGCCCATTATATTTGTCATTCCAGGTACGGATATAATATTGACCTATTTTTATCGGTCCTTCTTCATTAAATTTGGTCTGGACATCTACAGCTTTTTCATTTAAAGCCGCTGCCATGACTAAGGTTTTAAATGTTGATCCGGGTTCATAAGTATTTGCAACAATCGGATTTGGATAAACTTGCGCATCATATTCACCAAATTTTGACGGATCATAAGAAGGTGTTGCTGCCATACCTATAATTCCTCCGGTAATTGGATCCATAACTGCTACCAACCCTTCAGATGCACCATATTTTTCTATTCCTTTTTTTAAATTGTCCTCAATAATCGTTTGAACTGATCTGTCTAAATACAATTCTAAATTTTGGCCGTCTTCAAATGGTATACGTTTTTCATCTCCCAATAAAATCGGATTTCCACTGGCATCTTTTTCCCTGATCAAAAAACCTGATTTGCCTTTTAAGGCTAAATCATAAAAACCTTCAATTCCAAAATAACCTTTATCTTCACCGCTCTCATTATTGCCTACAAAACCTAATAATTGTGCTGCTAATGAAGCTTCTGGATAATATCTTTGGCTTTCTTTTTCAAAACCTAAACCTTTTAAATTCAAATTCTTTAACTCCTCACAGGTTGTTTCGTTTACCTTATGTTTTATGGGAACCCAGAATATTTCAGATTGGTTCAGTCTGTTGTTTATTATTTCCTTATCTAAGTCCAAAATTTTAGAGACAGTATTTGAAAAACTATTCTTATCTTCAATTTTTTTGGGTTCTGCATAAATTAAATAAGCTGTTTTATTTGTCACTAATACGCTTCCATCGTTTGCCATAATTTGGCCACGGTTTGCTGACAAGTTTAATTTAAAATAATATTGGTTGCTTGCCGCATTTGCTAATTCTCCTGATTTGAAAAACTGCCAGTAGAACAATTTACAGATTATAAGAGAAAAACAGATGATAAAACCAAGAAGTACAAATTTTTGCCGCCACATATTAGTGTAGTTCTAATGCAACAGGTAAATTTGTTGAAACATAATAAGGTGTAATGTTTTTAGTAAAACCTAAACTTAGAGATTTTTCACGAATAACCGTCAAAGAAGAAGCTGAGGCGATTTTTTCACCTAAATTATTATTAGACTGTTTTAATCCGTCAAGTTTTTGTTCAATTTGTGTAATTTGGTTTCCTGATATGGCTATTCTATTAGACACCACTACTTGCAGTATTAATAAAAGCAGGATAAAACCTACTAAAAAAGCTCTTATCGGTAATTTTGCCTGATGTTGAATTACTATTTTTTTTCTTAATTTCATAATGGTGCTTATAATTTTTCAATAATTCGTAACTTTGCCGATCTGGACGATGGATTTTCCCTTAATTCCAATTTACTTGCCCTTAATGGCCGTTTATAAATTATTTTCCCGGTTTTATTTTCTACCGTCTCATTAAAAAACTGTTTTACTATTCTGTCTTCCAATGAATGAAAACTAATCACCGCACATCTACCCCCTGGTATTAATATATCCATCGCCTGATTTATACCTATTTGTAAATTTTCTAATTCGCGATTAACTTCTATTCTTAATGCCTGAAAAACCTTTGTTGCCGGATTTATCTTTGTATGAACTTTTGCCTTTTTATAAATACTCTCAACTATTTGTTTTAACTGTCCAGTTTTTTCAATTGGTTTTACGGAACGGGCGCGATAAATAGCGTAAGCAATTTCCCTAGCCAAGTTTTCCTCACCAAATTTTCTAAAAATTTCATATAAATCGTTTTGTGAATAATTATTTATTATTTCTTTTGCTGTCAACTTTTCTTCTTGCGACATTCTCATATCAAGCATCGCATCATTATTAAAACTAAAGCCTCTGGTCGATTTTTTTATTTGATAGGTTGATAGACCTAAGTCAAAAATAATTCCATAAATTTTCGCAATCCCCGCCTGACTTACACAATCCTTAATCTGATTAAAATTCATTTGTCTAATAATTACTTTTCCGGTCGCTATTTCCTGCTTAAATTTTTCTTTCAAATACGCTACAGCTTCTAGATCCCGATCAATGCATAATACTTTACCTCCCTTATTCAATATTCCTTTAGTATGTCCTCCTCCGCCTGCTGTTGCATCTATGTACCATTTATCATCTGACACCTGCAAACATTCAACCACTTCATTCAAAAGCACTGGTTCGTGAAATATTTGATTTGTTTCTGTTTTCATTCTTATCTTCACCTGACATTTGGCTTTCCTCTGTTTGCTCTAAAATTTGTGCCAAACGTTGTCGCATTTTTTCACCATTTAGTAAAAAACTCAAATTTTAGTCACCTCCTTTTTAGTTTTAAGCAAATCAGGGCAGGCTTACATAAGTCTTCAAGATTTGCTTTGTCCTTGCGGCTCAAATTTCAACCATTTAGATCTTTCCCATAATTCAAAATGATCTCCAGCTCCAACTATGACGACTTCTTCACCAACCTTACCTTTTAATCCACTCCATTCCAATAAATTATCCGGTAAAACTATTCTTCCTTGTGAGTCTAGTTCTACAATCATAGCTCCAGAAAATAATTCTCTTCTCAACATGCGACCACGTGGTTCATTGATTTGTATAGCTAATTGCTGTTTTGCAATGTCTTGCCAATGATTTTTGTCAAAACCGATAATGCATGGTTCAAATCCCCGGGTTAATATCACTTCAAATCCATCAATCTCAACTCTAATTCTTTTAGGTAATGCCAGACGATTTCTTTCTGTTAAGTTATGTTTAAATTCTCCTAAATATAAACCAATCTTAGAAACTTTCACCATATTTCACCATCTATATCCATTTTGCACACTTTTCACCATATATGTCAAGGGGTTTTCACCACTAAAATAACACTATAGGTAGGGGTTAGAGTAAATACTCGTCAAAAAATGATTATAAGGGGTATTCTTTTGTATACTGACTGGTCGCATTTGCACTATTAAATCTTAAAACCAAATTTACGGATTTCACGCCTGTATCATAAGTACATTTTCCTCCGGTAGAACAAGTTCCCAATAAAATATCTCTAGTAACGTCAGTTTTTCCTTTAAGATCAATTTTTCCCAATGCGCCTTTTGGTAATCCTTTATCAGTTAAATAACTTAGTTCATATTCTATTGATTCAGTATTATTGGGAATTTTAGAAATTGTTAAAATAACTGATTTACCGTCTGCTTTAGTTTTTAAATCAACAACTACAGAAGCATCAACAGGGGGTAATTCAGTTTTTACATCATCTTGTACAACCTGTTGGGAAGGTTTGGTTAAAAATGTAACTAACCACCAACCTCCACTAATCAAAGCTAAAATCGCAATACCAATAACCACGTATAGGGCAGTTTTATTTTTCATATAGAAATAATTCCTCTCTAATTAAGAAAATTAAACTAAAATTAGATTAACTTTTTATTAAAATATTCAACTAATTTTTCCGACTTTATTCTTTCTTGTAAGGTTGTATCTCTATCTCTTATGGTTACCGTATCATTTTCCAGTGTAGCATAATCAATTGTTACACACCAAGGTGTACCTATTTCATCTTGTGATAGATATCTTTTTCCAATACTACTTCTGTCATCAAAAACACAATTTATACCTTGCGATTTAATATTTTTATATATTTCCCGAGCTTTGGCAACTATTTCAGGTTTATTTTTTGCCAGTGGAAATACTGCAACTTTTATGGGTGCAATTTTAGGATTTAATTTAAGTACCACTCTTTTTCCATCTTCATAATAAGCATCAATTAATATAATTCCTGTCAGCCTAGAAAGTCCAAATGTGGGTTCAATTACATGTGGAATATAATTTTCGCCGGTTATAGGATCTTTATAACTTAAATCTTTGCCTGAAAACTTGGAGTGATTTTTTAAATCAAAATCCGTCCTGTATGCTATGCCAAACATTTCTTTCCATCCATAAGGATATTTATATTCAATATCCATGGTTTTTTTTGAATAATGAGATCTTTCAAATTCTTCATGCTCTCTCCATTTTAAATTATCCTTATTTAATCCTAAATTAACAGCCCAATCCCACATATCTTTCCTAAATGTTTCAAAAACCGATTTCCAATCTTTGGGATTAATAAAATATTCAAACTCCATCAAATCAAATTCCAAAGTTCTGGAGACAAACTGACCCAGGGTTATTTCATTACGGAAAGCTTTACCCTGTTGAGCAATTCCAAAAGGTACTTTCACTCTCATTGTGTCTAAAACGTTTTTGAAATTTAAGAAAATTCCCTGTGCAATTTCACCTCTTAAATAAGCTGTGGATTTTTTACTTTCTAGTATGCCAATTTGAGTTTCAAAAAGCAGATTAAATTTTCTGACATCAGTAAGATTTGTCGAGCCGCATTTTGGACATTTTAATTTTTTTTCTTTAATAATTTTTGATAATTCCTCAATTTGTAGGCCTTCTACTTTTAATCCCTGTAACTGATCCTCAATTAAATGATCTGCCCGAGTTCGGTTATGACAATTTTTACAATCTACCAATGCATCAGTAAATCCTGCTATGTGTCCTGAGGCTTCCCAAACTTTAGAATTTAAAAAAATTGACGCATCAATCCCAAACATGTCTTCCCTGTCCAAAACATAATGTTTCCACCATAAATCCCGTAAGTTATTTTTAAGCAATACCCCCATTGGTCCAAAATCCCAAGTATTTGCCATACCCCCATATATTTCTGATGATGGATATACAAATCCTCTTCTTTTTGCTAAAGCCACTACTTTATCCATCAATATATTTTGCATATGTAAATTATATCAGAAAATATTATTTATGTTGTGATATTTTTAATAACAAATCTGCACTCTGTAATTTTCTTTCAATAATTTCTTCAATTTTACGATCTAACTCTTTAGAATTTGATGTATTATCTATATTGAGAAAACCCAATATTATCATTAAATTTTTTTTAAATTGATCAAGTTCTGTTATTGCTTGGCTTCTTTTTATGCCCGGTATGTTTAATTTATGTAAAAAATTTATCAGTAGATTAAAAACTTCATGAGATTCCTGATTTTCTGCAGTCATTCTATCTACTAACTCCAAAACAATACAGGCATAACTTATTCGTTCTAGGCTTTTGCGGATATTTGTGTATGCATCCAAGGTAATTGCTTCTGTAACCAAATCCATTGATTTACCCTTATGTAAATATGCGGATAAATAGGTAAACAGTTCTAAATGAGCAGCTCTTTTTGAAGAAATTTTCCGGATACCTTTGGCAATAATAGTTTTTTTTCCATATTGCTTGGTAAAAATAGATATGATTTTATCTGCTTCGCCGAAATTTTTACGGGAAAGAATTATTGCATCTACTTTGTAGTTTCTGTTCACAAACTTAAGGTTATTTGTTTATCAGCAGTTAATAAAAATTTATCTTTTTGCTTACCGTTTACCGAAATAACATATTCATTTTCATCTGTTCCCGGTTGTTTTTGAATCAATATTTTTAATTGATTTCCGGATTTCTTAAATGGTAATTTATATTTCAAACTCACTTGACTTGAACCATGGGGTCTGACTGTCAAAAAACCTTCATAGACGCTTTTTCCTAAACTATCATAAGTTTTTAAACTGATGGCATTTCCGTCTTTGGGAGATTGACTACCTTTATCTTCCAAGAGCTGAGATCCAACTGGCACGTAAACTCTAAACCAATTGCGCAATATTCCATTTAAACATAAACCCCCAGTTTCCAAATTACAATCTGAGGCAGGTGCAGGATTTTTATAATCAATGGTTATGTCCTTATTTATAGAGCCGTCAGATTCGAATGAATAATTAATTTTGACAGATTCGGTTACATAAAGATTGGATTTAGCACCGGCCATATTTGCATCATTAATATGTAAATAATCCCAGTTTTGAGAGTCTTTATAACCCAAAATTTCTAAATCCCCGGCAATTCTACCACCCATATTTAATGATTCAATGCCTTTTTGCGCTTTTTCATCCATCATATAGGCCAAAATATGTTTTTGGTTCGCTTCGGATATGCTCATTTGAAACAATCTTCCCCAATACTGGGAAGGTGATATACCTAAGGCTCTTTTGATAATTTCATACATCAAAGAGCCCAAAATATCTTTACGCGTATCTCGAACATATGCTACAGGTCTGGTAGCATAATCTTCCAATTCATAAATTACTCTTGGACAGTCACATCGTTTATCAGTTTCTGCACTAAATTTTCTACCCGCAATATCAAATTCACCCAAAATTTTTATAGCTTCGACCAACACGTGGGTGTCCACAGAAATTATTCCGTCAAAATCCCATTTATTTGGGTATAATTCCATAAACTGTTTCATTGAAAGATAAAAATCCGGAGACAAATTAGAATCTCTGATATTGAAATCATAAACTCCTTTATGATAGGTTAGAATTTCTTCAGGTGCTGGAGTTTTTTTGGTAATTTGACCATCTAGTTCATAAATATCTGCAGATTTCTCCACTAGGAATTTTCCGTGCTCTATTTTAAATATTGCATAAGCAGTAATAAATCCACCGGTTGGTCGAAGTTCCTTATCATTTTGAAATAAAATTAAGTATCTTTTTGAATCAGGTTCACCCAAGAGTTGAGGAAAAACCTCCAGCAACGGGCGGGCATTTAAGAAAAGTCCGGTCGTGTCATTAAGAATATTTTTACCTTCTATCAATCTGGAACGAACAGCTTGCCCTCGAAAATTTTCCGGATATCTATATGGATCAATTTTATCTACTTCCTGTTTTAATTTTTCAATTTTGTCGCCAATATCAGCTAACCTGGGAGTCATTTTATCCAAGGTTTTTACTGCTGTTTGAATCCTGTCTTCAGCTGAACCTGATACAAAAGTCGATTTGCCCTTTAATCCTAATAAATCTGCGTATGGCTCTATTGTCTCTAAACTGATTTTAATTGTATCCAATCCATATTCTGCAGCTTTTAAACCATGAGCGCCATCCTGATGATATTTATTTATTATAGGTAAGTATTTTAAAGCTAAAATATTTTCCCAATCTTTTTGTAATTTGGTTAATTGTTCCTGTGTTTTTGGTAAAATAATTTTAGCTTCTTCTAGGTTTTGACTTTTTAATTGCGAAGCTAAGTTTTTGGCTGTTTGAAAAAATTCCTGACCGCTAACATATGCTTTTCTTGCCGGTATTACTCCCAAAAAAATCACACCAATTATCAATAACATGATAAAAATAAGAGGAACAAACCAAATTTTTGAAATTTTAGATCTTTTTACCATAGATTTTTTATCAGATACAGGTATTTTATTAAGAATTGCTGCTTCCTTATTTAATACGTTTGTGAGGACTGGTTTTGAATTTATATTTGTTACAACAGGTGTTGCCGTAAAATTATCACTGTTATTTTTTTTGAGCAGATTTTCCATAAGAATAATATTTTAACTTAAAATTACAAAACTATCAAACTGCGCCCTTACCGGTCACCATTGCCATAGGACTTTTCAATAAAATTGCAATATCGTGTTTTATTGATTTTCTGCTAACATATTCTGCATCTATTTGTATCCGTTTATCAAAATTTACTTCACTTCTGCCTGAAACTTGCCATTCTCCGGTTATACCAGGCCTGGCTGATAACACAATATTCACTAATTCTTTTGTGTGCGGATATTTCTTTTGTTGATCTACCAATTCATCAGGATAATAAGGACGGGGTCCAACTAAACTCATATCACCTTTTATGACATTAAAAATTTGCGGTAATTCATCCAGAGAATGTTTCCTTATAAAATGACCAACTCGGGTCACTCTTGGATCTGCATATAATTTATAACTGTTTTTTTTGTACATGGCATATAAATTTTTATATTTTGGGTCTGTTTTGAGTAAATTGTGAGCATTGATGATCATTGAACGGAATTTATACAGTTTAAATAATTTTCCTTTTTTACCAACTCTTTCAGGCGTATCAGCTAATATTGGACCTTGGGAATCAATAACTATCATTATAGCAGTAATTATAATTATAGGTAAAAAAATTAGACCAATTATGAATGATCCTATAATATCAATTAATCGTTTTATAAAATTATACATTTTTATTTTAGGTTAATTTTTCGTGCTCAGTTCCATTTAAACTTTCAACCAATTTTTTTATTTTTGGAACCGAGCTTTTTCTGCAAACCAATACCACATCTGGAGTATTTATTACTAAAAATCCGTCTAAGTCAATTGTAGCAACTAATTGATTTGAATAATTATAAATCAAAGAATCTCTGGTATCATTTAATAAAACTTTGCCCTGAGTGACGTTTTTATCTTCAGTTTTTTCCAGAGCTTCTTTCAAAGCCTCCCAAGCTCCAATATCACTCCAACCAATATTTTCTGAAATAACTAATGCTTGAGAGGGACTTAATTTTTCCAAAATAGCATTATCAAAACTAATTTTTTCAAGCGTTGGATAGACCTTCTCTAATACATCATAGAAATTTCCTGATTTCCATGCATTTTGAATTTGTGATAATCCGGTTATTAAATTCGGCGCAAATTTTTGATATTGTTTCCAAAGATATTTAGGAGTAGTTACAAAATAACCTAAATTCCATGCATGCTGCCCGCTTTTAAAATATTTTTGTGCAGTTTTATTATCTGGTCTGTATTGAAAGTCAATAAATGAATGAAAATCTATGCCATTATTACTATATTCGATATCTCCATATTCAATCCAACCTAAATTTTCACTGGCAAACCTGGGCTTTTGAGACACGAAAATGATCTTCTCCGGATTTTTGGATACATAATCTCCTGCGTTTTTTAAAATTTTTCTGAATAAAATTTCATTTTTTACTAAATGATCACTCCATAAAATCACCATTGGCTCCTCAGGATGATCTTTTACTAAAATCGCTGCTATCAGTCCAACAGCAGGTCCCACATCACGCATTAACGGTTCACCGATTATTTGCTGCGGCGGAACTTGGGGCAATTGTTCTGCAACTATGTCAATATATGATTTTCCGGTAGATACATAAATATCTGACCACTCAAAATCCGGTCTTAAGCGGTTTGCTGCCAGTTGCAGTGTAGAGTCATTATTTATAATTTTTTCAAATTGTTTAGGTGATTTTTTTCTTGATAAAGGCCATAACCTCGTACCAACTCCTCCTGCAAAAATAACAACTTTCATATTTATTTAAAAATGCTCCTTTTTGAAATTATGTAATTTAAAAATTCAAATTTAAATCTTTCTACTGAAAACTTTTGAGCTTGTTGCCAACAATTTTTGGAAAGATATTTATTATCGTCAAAATTTGCTAATTTTTCTGCCAAAGCTTGTTTGTTTTGCTTATAAAAAAATTCTCCTGTTATTCCTTCAGTAATTATTTCTTTTGCTCCACCATAACCAAAAGCTATTACCGGTTTACCACATGACAATGCTTCCACAGCAGTAATGCCAAAATCTTCCTCCTGAGCGAATATTAGAGCCCGGCATCCTTGATAATACCTAATTAAATCACTATCGGTCAAGTTTCCTAAAAATTCAATGGTAGGACCGGAGATTTCTTTTAAATTATTTTTTTCAAAACCGTCCCCGATAATCTTTAGTGGTAAATTCAATTGATTACAAGCATCTATGGCAATTTCTACATGTTTATACTTAACCAGCCTGGATACTACCAAAAAATAGTTGTCTTTTTCAGTTTTATTTTTTTGCGGTGTAAATTTATTTACATCAACTGGCGGATATATTAAATCAGCATGCCTTCGATAATACTTATAAATTCTCTTTGCAACATTATTTGATATTGTAACGTATTCATCAGGTCTATTTGCAGCCAATACGTCCCACATCCGCATTAGAACAACCACAGGGTAAGATAATCTACGCATCCATTTGTTGGAAAAGTATTCTCTGTAATGACTCCATATATACCTGGTTGGTGTTAAGCAATAACAAATATGCAGAGTTTTCGTACTGGTGATGATCCCTTTTGCTTCTGCTGAAGTTACTGAAATTACCACATCAAAATCATCGAAATTAAATTTTTCAAATGCAAAAATTGGCAATATGGGGAAAAATTCGTGATATGATTTGGCACCTGGAATATTTTGCACAAATGACGTATGAATTTGAAATTTTTTTGCCCATTTAGCTTTTTTTGTATCAGCTACTAGTGTATACAGAGGTGCTTTGGGAAATAATTCATGTAGAGCTTCTAAAATTCTTTCTGCTCCCCCAATTTTGTTAATATGATCATATACTAAGGCTATTTTCATATACTTTAAGAGTCTCTGTAGCTGTTTTTTCCCATGAATATTTTTTAGCTTGTATTTTCCCTTTTTCTATTAAATCTAATAGCAATTGTTTATTTTTTAAAAGTTGGATTATTTTAAGAGCCATATCATCAATTGAATTAGGATTGAAATAAACCGCTGCATCGCCATAAATTTCTTTAAATACAGAAATATTTGACGCAATAACAGGACAATTGCAATTCATTGCTTCCAGCCCGGGAATTCCGAAACCCTCTGAAAGCGATGGAAAAATTAATAATGTGGCTTTATTGTACCAATATGGTAATTCTGAATTTGAAATTGCGTTTATAAAACTAATTCCGTCATTTAAATGAAGTTTTTCTGCATATTTTTTCAATCTTGTATAAAAATAGTCATCTTTACCAATTAGAAATAATTTGAATCCCGGTAATTCTTTTCGTACTTTTGCAAATGCATAAAGCAGTTTTTCTAAATTTTTATGAGGATGCGCGTTACCTACATATAAACAATAATTAGTGGGCAAATTTGACGCTTTTTCAGGTATTAGTTTATCTTCCAATTCTCCGGATTCATAAGTCACTACTACTTTACGAGGATTTAAATTAAATTCCCGTATTAATTGATTTTTTACGTAATTTGATACTGTTAAAATTTTGTTTGATTTTGAAACAGCTTGTTTAAGTATCAAATTATATGCAAGTCTTTTTATTAAGTAAATTGGCATTGGTTTGGTTGTAGCTTTACCTGTAGCATAATGTGAAATTGTTAAATCATGAATGGTAACAATATACGGTTGTTTGATAAAAATTGGCACTGAAAAGTAAGGAATGTGTATTAAGTCTGCCTTTGAGAATTTATAAATATTTGGCATTTTAAATTGTTCCTCCCAGGAATGCCAGGAAACATCTGCTAAAATTTTAGACCATTTTTGATTAGACAAAGTAATATTATTAAATTCAAGTTTTGGCAAAAATAATACATAATCATTTTTGTGATCAATTTTTTGCAATTGACTCACTAATGCTCTTATATATCTGCCAACACCGGTTTCATTCCAAAGTCTACAATCGATACCAATTTTCATATAAATAAAAAGTTGATTTTTTCTTTAATCCAAATTGCCAGTAAAATAAAATTTGTGACAATTGAAGGATATTTGGTTAAATAATGTTTTTTATAAAATAAACGCATGGCCTCGTATCTGGCTTTAATTGCCAATATGATTGTTTTCCTATCAGCTTTAGCTATGTTTTGAGAATGCTTCTTAATACCACTGGCAATTCCTTTATAATGCAAAATTGAGACGCTTGGAACATACATTACCTGGTAATTTATTTTTTTTACTCTATAACAAAAGTCCAGATCTTCACCATACCAAAAAAAGTCCTCATCCAGCCAATTTAAACTTTCTCCTACCTCTTTTCTGATTAACATAAAAGCACCTACACAAGCCTCAATTTCATGAACTGAATTCATATTTTGATAACCTAAATGATAACCGTTTAAAAATTGAGAATTGGGAAACATTTTTCCTAAGCCGGAAAAATAAGTAAATGCCCGCCATGGCGTGGGAAATCCTCTATGTGATGCATCGTCAATACTTCCATCAGGTAACAATATCCGACAGGTTGCTAAACCTACCTTTAAGTGCTCATCCAGATATTTAATTAATTTGGTCAGAGTATTTTTATAAACTATAGTATCCGGATTTAATAGTAAAACATATTCACCTTGAGCTGATTGTATACATATATTATTTGCTTTAGCATAGCCTAAATTATTATTATTTCTGATTAATTTTATATAATCACCATAAGTTTTTACAAAATCTAAGGCATGATTTTGTGATCCATTGTCGCCAATTATTATTTCAAATTCGCCGTTTTTAAAATTTGATTCGTAATTATCGATTAACGAATCTATACACTTCTTTAAGTATGTTTCTACGTAGTAGTTTACGATAATTATTGATAGTTTCATTTAGATACAGAAATTTTTAACGCCTCTAAATATAATTTTTTCTTAGAATTGTTTATAATAATTGTAAATAATAATATCGAGATTAATGATTTAGATATTAAAATCAGATTCAGTAATATGTTCTTCCAAAATCCAAAATGTTTTTTATAATAATATTTAAATCCTTTAAATACATTTAATATCGCTCTATTTCGACCTTCACCGCTAGCTGCTCCAAGATGGATAAAATGAGCATCTGGAAAAAATTGAATATTAAATTTAAGCATTCTTGCTCTGTATTCAAAATCTATTTCCTCCATATACATAAAAATTCCTTCGTCAAATCCACCAACAGTATTAAATAAATTTTTAGACATCATCATGCAGGCACCCATTATCCAATCAACGTTAGTTATCTTATTAGGAGAATAACGGGTTAATCCAAAATAATCACCTTTTAAAAATAACGCAATAAATATGTTGATCAATGAATATTGGGGACCGCACGATGGTTGAGGACTCATATCTAAATTAAATAATTTCCCCCCGCAAATCATTTTTCCATTGTTAGATTTTGTAAAATCATATAATTTATCTATGGCACAATTTATAACAACCGTATCAGAGTTCAGAAACAATAAATAATTACCTTTAGAGATTAATGTCCCTTGATTGTTTGCTTTACCAAACCCCAAATTAGTTTTATTAGAATTTAATCTAACTTGCGGATATTTTTGTTTTATCAAATCCACTGATCCATCAATTGAACCGTTATCAATAACAATTGTTTCAGAAGTAAACTTACTGTTTTTTAATGATTGGAAAATTGAATTTAAACAATTATCAATTATTTTTTTTGTGTTAAAAGAAACAATTATTATGGATAAATCAATTTCATTTTTCATGCGCTACATCCTCATATATTTTATCTAGCGATCTGGCAATTACTTCCCAATTATAGGTATTTCTAACTATAGCATTTGCATTTTCGGATAACGTTGCATATAAATTTTTATTTTTTAATACTTCAATTGTCGCCTGAGCTAAATCATCCAAATTTTTTCTGATTATGGCTTGTTTTCCATCTATCACTCCTAAACCTTCTATGCCTTGCGGCGTAGTGACAACTGGTATACCTGACGCCATGGCTTCAAGTATCTTGTATCTGGTACCACCGGGTCCATAAATCGGCGCCAATAATACGTCTGATTTGTAATAAGCATCCCTGATATCTTCAACATCTGCAGATATTTTAATACGTACGCTATTTAGAGCTAAAATTTCTCTTGTAGGGAATTTACCAACAATCCATAATTTTGCAGTTTTAACTTTTGTTGAAATTTTTGGCCAAATTTTATTAACCAATTCAAGTACTGCTTCCCGGTTTTGCAACCATTTGAAATTACCAACGAATAAAATTGTGCTGTTATCTTTAGGAATATTTTTTCTGAATGTAAAAAAGTCACAGTCAACACCGTTGGGTACAATTGAAACATCCAATGACTTAAGCCGTTTTTTCATCATCAGTTTATCCGGCTCGGACATAGCCACAATTCTTTTCGCTTGTTTCCAATAATATTCTTCCCAATAACGGATTTTATATACATCTATTGCAAATAACCATCTTAAAAAAAAGATTTTTAATGTATCAACAAAATGTTGATAAACTAAATATTCTATTGTTTGTTCAACCAACAAGATTGGCACATTTGTTTTAGGAATGTGAGGCATTACGTAAAAGGTTTCAGCATGAATTAAATCAAATTTATTAGTTTTTAATTCTTCGATAACCGCGGTTTTTGCTTCAGATGAAAAATTTCTTACTACTAAAAATGGATATAATCCAAAAATTGTTTTGATAATATTTCTAAAAGTCCAGGGTTTTTCCGGTCTTTTAGCTACAATTACTTTATGACAATATTGCTGAATGTATGGAATAAATTGTTTCTCATTATCATGCTTTATCAAAGCTACCAGTGTTATCTGATGTTTTGATGCTAAATTTTTTAATAAATTAAATGACCGGATTTGTCCCCCTGATAAAAGCGGATAAGGCAAATAAGGAGTCAGCATCAGTATCTTCATAAATTAGTTTGTTTTTGGAAGAAATTTATCCGGAACTAACTGAATTATTACATAGGATGGGGTTTGTTTAATTATTTTAAATTGATGAATTTGATCTTTACCCAATTGATTGTTGAGTGCCATTTGCATGATTTTATTAGTCGTATCATCAAAATTAGTGCTGATATAATAATGCGCTCCTTTGGCAATCATTTCATCAATTGTGCCTTCCATCAAAGGCCAACCTCTTCTTCCGGTTTGATATAAAAATGCCGTATCTCCTCCATATGGAGCAATTACCAAAACCTTATTATTACTTATAACTCTGTCGAATTCCCTGCCTGCTTCTACGATTTCCGGATGATTGATATTGAAAAAATCCCTCGCTTGATACCAGCCAAACATCAACATAAAAACTATCCAAATTATTAATACTAATTTTGAAAAAAATTGATGGAACAAATCAGATTTTATTAATAAGAAATCAGTTCCAATTGCCAAAAATATACATAAAATTGGTACTAAAATAATTTGATAATAATCATGTTGTACGTTTCCGGTTGCGAAGACTATTAAATAAATAATCAAACCCGTCAACCAATAATGAAAGAACCATACGTTAGTACCGGTAATTTTATTTTTAACCTGTCTAATCATCCCCAACAAAAATAAACCTACGCCCCAAGTTCCCAGAATTAGATGACCGATTCTTTCGCTGAAAAGCCACCAAAACCATGCACCTTTAAATCTGATTCCATTACCATTAAATAACCATTGATAAGCTGGTACACCTTCAGGATATTTAGAAATATGTATCCGCCAGGCAATAAAAGGCAGTACTGTTAAAATTGCATAAATATAAAGCCAAATGTTGGTAAAAGTTTTAAATTTCCATTTATTCCATGCTAAATACAGCATCGGAATAACAAAAAAAGCAGCTGTAAATTTTACTAGCAAACTCAAAACAGCAAATATAACTGATATTACCCAATATTTCCATTTTGAAGTTTCCACCCATTTATCAAATGTATAGAGCATGGCTGTTGTAAGAAATACGAGGGTTGGTTCAGGTAAAATAGTTCTTGACCAAAAAATGTTATACGGAAGCAAAGCAAAAAAACCGGCAGTTAACATGCCTACTCTTACTCCTAAATATTTTTTAACTAAGAAATATAGGAATATAAGAGTTCCTATTGAGGCAAAAATTGAAGTTAACCTGCCAGAATATTCTACGTTATATCCCGGAAATAATTTATCAGTTAAAACTGCAAAAAAACTATATAAAGGAAATTCCACAAATCTATATCCTTGCGGGTTAGGTATGCCGGATGCAATTGAAGATAAATCATCATATCTGGGATAAAATAAATTCAATCCGTACCGAACAAAATTTCTAGTAACTGCCGATGTATCCGCCTGTCTCCAAGAATGCCAATCTGCCAAAGGCTCGGAAATTTTGTAATGTCTTACAACTAGAGCTAATATAATAATTATCAATAAATATGTTTTGTCACTTCGATAAATTTTTTGGGTGATTTGCTTTATCTTATGCAAAGTAGACGACAAATCAGAAATTGATGATAATTTTGGAGGTTGAAATTTATTAGCTGAAGTTATTTTAATCGACCCTAAAATAATGCCGGTTATTGCCCAAAAGTATAAGGCAACTTTTGATGCTTCAAATATATCAATATAAACTGCATTAACTAATAAACCGATAATTATTGCTGTCAGTGCTGTAATCATACCAAAAATCACTTTATCAGTAATTGAGGTATAAGCCTTCCACACCATAGATAAAGCAGCTACTAAAATCCATCCAAAAGCCAATAACCCCAACAGTCCGGTTTCGCCCAATGCCCGCAAATAATCATTGTCCGTTGATTCAGCCTCTGTAAATTCGTTTACTTGAATTTTTGTTAATGTTGAATATCCTGTTCCTAATAAAGGATTTTTCTTAAAACCGGCTATAGCTCTTGGCCAAAGAGCATCCAATCTTATTCCGGTTGATAAATCATAAACTAAAGCTGTTTTTGAGTAATTTCGTTGTACAACTTTTGTAATAGCAGCTCCGCTGGCTGTTTGAGTAGCAATAGTCCCCTCAGGAATAATATCTGTTACATCAGATGGTCTTATAGGCAATAGTGGAAAATCACTTTTTGAAGTAACCGCCTCAATATTATTTTCCAATAAAACAATATTATCTCCAATTGGTGGAGCGCTAAACGGTTGTGTGAGTAATGACTTGATTCCCCCTAATCTTTGGTCTAATTTAAGTAATTTAGTAAACCTATCGGACAAATCACCAAAAGATAACATAACAAACATGCTTAAAACCGTCACAATAAACCATCTTTTTGCCGACCACATAATCCCTTTACGGAAAGTCCAAAACCCAAATAAAACCGTAACACCAACCATATAAGCAATAAAAGATGTACGCGATGCAGTCAGAATTAAAAGCCAAAAGGTTCCGGCTAAAATAATAAAAATTATAAGTTTATATAATTTTTTTTCTATATTGAAAAATAAACTCCACAAAAGAATTAAAGCCATCATTGCATAAGCTGCTAAATCATAATGACCGCCAAATGTTGATATTACCCTTGCATGTTGAGTTAAATACAAAGCCCATCCTTTGGAAAATTCACGGTTCATTGTGGAAAAAGCAGGCCAATATAAATATTTTTGACCGTACCCGTATAAAGTTACGCCTAAAATAGTTACGATTAAAATTAAAAGATATGTTTTAACTTGTTTTATGGATTTAACTGTTGAATAAAAAATAAAAAATAGGGAAAAATATTCAATTCTTCTTAAGAAATGAAGTGCCATTTTTCCTATATGCAAAATCTCAAGAGGTACAGTTCGGGTTATAAAAATAGCCGATAACATCGATAATAAACCCACAGTTAAATATATAAGTATTGGTTTTGCCAATGGATTTGGGCCAAAAGAAATTTTTTTCCTCCATAATTGAACTAGCCATATTATAATGGCTATTGCTATTAAAAAATCTTCGAGTCTCACCCTAACTATGTAACCGGGAATAACATCAAAGAGCGGTAATTTGGGGAAAAGCGGTATAAATGCGAGTAAAAAACCACTCAAAAAGAACAATAAATGGTTATCAAACCAACTTAAAAATTTTCTGGTAATATTCATGCTGTTTTAAATTTAAAAACCTAGAAAAAATTATACCATTCTTGATAGATTTATAAAAAGTTGTTTTTATTGAAAAAGACGTGCCCGACCCAAACGATAATGAAGATTTTTTAATTTACGTTCTCCAATAATATTCGCAGGGACGCCACCCACTATGGAATATGGAAGTACATCTTTGGTAACAACAGCGCCTGCAGCAACAATTGCTCCGTAACCAATTTTAACACCAGGTTGAATAATGACCCGAGGACCTATAAATACATAATCCTCAATTTTCACTGGATAAAATACCGGCTTGAAATCTTCACTTTCATAATCATGTTTACCGCTATAGATAGATACGTGTGAGGCTATATCTACATGATTTCCTATTTCGATTTTTTCCCTACCGTCCAAAAACGCATTATTACCAATAATCGTGCCTTCTTCAATGGATATATTCTTTGGCTCATAAAAATTCGCCCACATATGAAATGTTGAGTTTTTACCGAATTTAATACCAGCCAATTTATAGCAAAAATTTCTAAAACCATGAATAGGAATATACCCAACCCAACGTAAAATCATCAGTTCAAAATCTAAACAGATGTTAACCATTCTATTGATACCTTTATAAAATACTTGTTTGGTCGATAATTCATTTCCCATTCTATCTTTCATATTTAAATGTCAGCTGTTATTACCTCAATGGTTTTTTTAGCACAATTTTCCCAGGTAAATTTTTGTGCTTGTTTGTAATTTTGATTAATCAACTTACTTCGCTCCTCTGGTGTTAATTTTACTGCTTTTAAGATGCCTTTGCCAATGTCTTCTGTTTTTAAAGGATTTACGTAAATTCCTGCATTTTGAGCAATTTCAGGAAGACTTGAATTATTTGACACCACAACCGGACAACCCATGCTCATAGCTTCAACAACTGGCATACCAAAACCCTCAAATAAGGACGGTAAAACTAAACAAATAGCTTGGCTATACAAATATGCCAATTCATTTTCTTCAATATAATCTATATAAATAATCTTATTATTCGTATTTTCCTTATTTATTTGCGCTAATATTGATTCATACAGCCAGCCTTTTTTCCCAATTAACACCAACTGTAAATCGCTTTCAATGCTCTTAAAAGCCTGAATTAATCTAGAAATATTTTTTCTCGGTTGCAATGTGCCAACAAATAGAATGAATCTTTTCGAAATATTATATTTATTAAAAATTTCAGGTTTTTGAGCTAAGAATTTGTTTATTTTTGTATATACTTTATTTACTCCTGGATATGTAACAATTATATTGTCTTTTGGGTAATTATATTGCTCAATAATTTCTTTTTTTGAATATTCAGAAATAGTGAATACTTTTTGTGCATGTTTGATTGAATATGCTGTTAAATATCTTAATTGAATCAAATCTTTTATTTTAAACATTTTCGGATATTTTAAATAAGAAAGGTCCATAATGGAGATAAATTTTGGTAGATTGGTAAACCAAGGGCAATAATGCGTTGGAGAAAAAAATCTATCCAGTTTTATACTTTTAATCAACCCAGGTAATTGCCGTATTGTCCAAAACGAGCCGGACCTACCTATTTTATATGTCCAACCGGTTCTCGGCTTTGGCATGTCAGTCAAAGGGTTATTAGGTAAAAAAATTGTATATTGATTAATATCATCTAATTTATAAATTTCCGATAATAGTTGATAGGCATATTGACCAATACCTACTCTTTGAGCTATATTGGCCTCATATCCATCTATTCCAATATTCATATTAAACTTTCGTAGATTTTTAAAGTTTCGGATGCAGTTTTTTCCCAAGTAAATTTCTTTGTGTGTTGGATACCTTTATATATGATATTATTTCTTTCTTCACTTGATAATCCAATTACTTGATTTATCGTTGAAACAAGATCTATTGTTGAATAGGGATCAATTACAAAACCGTTTTCGCCTATAATTTCTTTCAGACTACCCCTGTTAGAAGTTATAACCGGTACTCCACTGGCCATTGCTTCTAAAACCGGTAAACCAAAACCTTCATATAAAGATGGGTAAATAAATGCTTTTGCTCCGGTATATAATGCCGGCATATCTTGTAAGTCAACATATTGTAAAATTTTAATTTTTTCATCAGTAAATTTATAAGTACTAAGAAAACTGCTGATGCCTACTAATTTTAGACCAGCTGTTTTAACTTGCGAAAATGCCTGAATTAATAAATCCCAATTTTTTCTCTTATCATTAACACCCAAGAATAATAAATAATCAAAATTTAATTTGTATTTATTTTTGACTTTTTGTATAGCATCATCTGATTGGGGATAAAATATCTTATCAATCCCCAAATAAACTACTTTTATCCTGTCAGCCGGATATTTTAAGTACTTAATAATATCATTTTTAGAACTTTGGGAATCGGTTATTATAATCGCTGTTTCTTTAGTCACCCACTTAAGTTTAGCTTTTTGATTTTCAACAATTGATGGATTGACATATTGAGGTTGTGAAAATATCAATAAATCATGTATTGTAGTGACTTTTAAAGCCCGAGCCGGAGGTTCAGTCCAATCAGAAGTATGGAATACATCAGTATTTCCAACAAATTTCTCCATCGGTAATATATGCATTTTGTTCCATAAATAAGACATCATTTTTGGAGGAAATGGATATAATTTAAATTGATAATTACCGTTAACATCAAACAATTTTATAAATTTTTCTATTTCATAACGTCTTCGTAAAGCTGATGCAAAAAAAATATATTGATTTTTTTTATCTATTTTTAATAAAGACTTAACCAAATTTTGAGTGTAAGACGCAATCCCGCTTCCCTTATATGCTATTTGAGAAATATCAATACCGATTTTCATATTATTTCTTATAAAATTTCCATACACTAATTCCGCAAATTAACAACATTGAAAAATTTCCTATACCTAAACTGATTGCCGGCCCAATCTCATGATAAATAGGAATAAATATAATATTTCCGGTAAAAATAACAATTAAAGAAACTCCTGTAGCTATTGCCATTAGTTGAGGCTTTTTTAAAGTATAAATTAAAAGCGTGGTAAAAGGTGATGTGATTACAAATATACTTGTAGAAATTAGCAACACACGAAAAACATTTATTGATTCAAGGTATTTAGGAAATAATAAAAGAATAAATTTATCAGCAAATATATATAAAAAAATTATGGACATTAAAAATATGAATACTACTGTCAGAGTTTTATAGAAAAAACGTAATGCTTTCCTATGATCACTAAACTCTGCATATTTTGGCGCTGTTACTAAACCAAACCCGGAAATAAAAAAAGGATATATTTGCAATATTCTTGACGCCGCACCATATATACCGGCAGACAAATTTCCGGCCAAAGGTACCAACATTAACATATCAAGTCTTGAAGACATTGTGATGAAAATCTTTTGTAATCCTAAAAATCCGGAAAATTGAAGAAGTTTTCTTATTTGCAGTATTTTTGGAAAAAATTTAATAAATTTAATTTTTAGATAAAATAATGAATAAAACCAAGTAAAAAACAAGGAAATCACATATATAATCAATATATTGTTTAAATTTAAAGTAAACTTAAATACCACAATCAGCACTAATAACAATCTTAATAAATTGGTTAAGATATTAATTAAAGAAACTTCTTTAAATTTTTTTTGCGAGGTAAGGGCAAAAATTGAAAAATTGGTAAATAAAATTAGCATCATCAATAAAACTGTGATAATGATGCTTGAAATGGCCACATTATTAAATAAAAATCTGGAAATAAATGGAGAAAATATCAAAGATATAATAAAAATTAATCCTCCAAAAATTAATTCTAAATAAAATGCCGTACCTAATATCTCGTTAGTTCCGTGCGTATCCTTTAAAGTTATCAATGGTGGTAAAAAATTTGATAAGGATGATCCTATTCCCACATCAGCTAAATCAGCCAAGAGGGAAGCAAATGTAAAAAGAGCCAGATATAATCCAAAATCTTCTTTGGTTAAAAATCTGGCTATTAACACCGTAATGAAAAATGCTAATACAACAGATATCGCATTGCCGGAAAAAATCCAATAAACAGATTTAGCTGTTTGTGATTTACCTAAATTAAGTCCGAATTTTATAATACGTTTTATCATGTATTTAATTAATAGTTATAAAAAATAACTCTCTATATGTTGGACTATGATTGAAAATTCTAAAAATTGGTATAAATAAAATAAATATTTTTCTAAATAGGATATTTACGATAATATTATCTGATATCCATCCACTCATCAAAAACTTTCTGAATTTTAAATTTATATTTCCATAAATTTTAATTTGCACTGATTTATTTAATTTTTGAGCTTCCTCAGTGACAGTTTTTATAATCCAATCTTTTTCAGGTAATCCATATTCTAAATGTTGACTCAGATATTCATAATTATGATCATGTTTTTTAAAAAAATCTACTGATATTTCCTCGTCCTGTTTTTGAGACAACTTTCCCACAGGCAAACCAATATATATTTTACTGGATGCAACTCTTAATAATTCTGAAATTATTTTTATTCTATTGTGATTAGAATTATGCTCAATTACATCCAAACAAATAACAGTATCAAAAGCTTTATCAGCAAAAGGCAACTCATTAGCCAAAGCTGTAACTGCTGTTATATTTTTATCAACAGGGAGATCGAAAAATACATCAACACCAACTATTTTCTTTTTTAGGTATGGCGTAATTCCCAATCCTCCGCTTCCCACCTCTAATACCGAAGAATATTCCGAGAAATTTTTTTTGATATCATCAACAACAGGCAAATATCTCAGTGCTATCTTTGGATGCCACCTATAAATTCCTAAAATACTCTCAATTGTATGCAATATATTTTTCATAAATACTGATAAAACCAACTCCGGGAAAATCTGTTTTTTTAATTTCTATAAAACCTAGATCTATTAAATATTTTGATACTTGTTTTTCAGGATCAGTTAAATCTTCAAGATAATGAAATAAAAAAACTTTATCTGATTTGTTTATTCTGTCAAAAGATTGTTTTAAGTCCTGTTGATTTACGACAAATTTTGACGCGACACCGATTGAAGGCACAATTTTCCGGCTGTAATATTTCCAAGGAGCAAAAGCCTCAGGAAAAATAAATACTGCAATGCTCTTGCTATTCCCTTGAGATTCTACAAACTTAACTGCCTGCCGCCATTGTTCTCTTTGAAATCTGACGTTAGTGACATATTGATAATTTGAATAACTGCTAATTACTAGAAATATCCCGATAATTCCTATTTTCACTTGTTTATTATCTATTGAATTTAACCCTAAAGAAATTAATAGATAAAATATTGGTAAAACATAAAGCACCCTTTGTGGTGCCAAAATGGGCAAAAATATTGAAACAAGAAAAGCCGAAATTATTGGAACAATGAGTAAAACTAATAATTGTTTTGCCATTTTTATATTTTTCTTACAGCCTTTAATAGTTAAGTAAGTAAAGATTGTAAACAAAATGGCTGATATGCTTCCATAAACCAGTTTATTATCAAAAGTTATCCTGCCGATTATAAATTTGACAAATATTAATGGTAAAATTTTTACAATTGGCGTACTTACTGCATCTCCCCAACCGGGTAAAGCACTCACCAAACCGGTACCAATATTTAATTGTTTGATAAATTGTGGTATCCATGGAATAAATGAAACAACCATAAAACCAATAGATATCATCCATTTCTTTAAAGAATTTTTTTCAAATAAGGCTATATAAATTCCATGAGCTAAGACTAAAAAAGGTGCCAAATAAATGCTGTAAATAAATAATATTGTTGATATTGCATAATAGACAAATTTCTTATTAACCAAAAAATATGTTGCCGTTATGCCTAATAGAACCGATAAAGCATAAGGTCTGATTTCCTGACTGTACCAAATATGAAATGGGGATATTGAAAGTAGGCCCGCACAGATCAAAGCGATATTTTTATTTCCTAAAATATAAGCTAATTTATAAATAACAAAGATTGTTAATACTCCGATTAATACCGGTAACAATCTTAAAAAGATTTCATTTTTACCAAGATATAACCAAAAATGCAGTAATAAATGAAATAAAGGCGGTTGAAAATCACCAACAATGTCAAATTGTTGATTTAATGGTCTGATTGACTCCAACGCCTGAGCAGCCTCATCTAACCATAATGATTGATTCAATCCTATGCTTCTTAATATAAAACCAATAATTAAAATTAACCAAATCATAATTTATTAAAAATTAATGGAATATTTACTAACGTAACCGGTATATAAAATATGCCCCAATAATCATTATAAATACTACTGCCCAAAAATAACATCAATAATGGAAAAATTAGGCTACCTAATAAAATTGCTTTGTTATCATTTTTAAGATAATAAACTCCCATCAAAGCTATTAAATAAAACCAGATAAATAATCTTAATTTATAAAAGTAAAATTCCCATGATCCAAAAGCCAAAGTAGCTATAATTATTTTATATCCTAAAATATGAATTCTCGGTGTAAAAAATTGGTTAGTTAAGGGAATTTGATTTTTTACAAAAAACATATGAAGAATTGTGGCCACTATAAATAATAGAATTGGGACAACAAAAATTCGCCATAAATGGTTTTTTTTAATCAGTAAATATCCAAAAGCAAATAATATCGGAATAATCATCAATTCTCTGATTAAGATTGATAGTGAAAAACAAATAATTGTTAGTTTTATTTTTTTAACAGACATAAAATACGCACCGATAATTAGTAGCATAACTGCCCACCATTCAGTCTGTAAAAAAGTTGCATCCCTCCCGGCATAATGCAGATATGGATATAAGAGATAGGGAGACAATATTGCCAGATATCTATTTTTTTCCGATAAATTATTTGCTGTAAATAGATAAGCACTATATAAAGTAAAAATTGCCAAAATAATGAAAACAAAATATATCGACTGTGCATTCCCTGGTAAAATCTTCCAAAAATAATAAACTGTAGGAAATTTCCATGACCATAAATTTGTTGAAACAACTCCTTTAAATGGATTGTTTTCTACAGCCATTTTGTAACTTGAATAATAATCATTTCCCTGTTTCATCAGATAATAAGTTTTTAAAAAATCATCCATATCTGTCCTATATGTTCCATTTATAGGTTCATGTGATAGATAATTTCTTAAATTTTTTGAATTTCCATAACTAGTTATAATAAAAATAATAATTATCGGGAATACAAGAAATTTAAAATACTTTTTAAAACTAATGTTTAAAAAATACTTATAATTTCCAAAAGATATGCAAACTGTATATAAAAATAATAAACCTGTAAGAAGTCTGTCTATTGAGTTATTTGGATTGGTAATTCCAAAAATTAATATTGCAATAGTTAGTAATATTTTTCCGAAATTTTTCATTTATTTATTACGATTTGTGGAAAATAACGTGCTTAAAATACCCGATGTTATACCGAAGTCATAAATAATTTTGAAAATAAAAAACTTCCAGAGTTTAAACTTTATTGATTTAAAAAACCCTAATAATATCGACACAAGAAAACTATATTTCATTAAATTCTTAACGAAAAGACTTATGTTTCCAGTTAAAAAAACATTTTTCCCAATCCAATTTGCTTGCTTAAAAACTTGAAATAAAGTCTCTGGATTATGATGATAATACACAGCTTGTGTTGAGGAAGCTTTGTAACCCAGTTTTTTTGATAATGACCAATCGTCAACCCAACCCAAGCCTTTCGTAAATCCCCCAACCCTTTCAAATTCCGATTTTAATATAGCTCTAAATACCGGAGCAAATAATGGGTAATCGCTCGGAATTCTTAGATCATTTGCCAAATTTTGATTATAATTCCAAGATTTTGCCCAAAAATTATCCCAATTAGCCACTTTTTCGTTTTTGGAAAATGTTCCTTTAAATTTATTTTCTAATATTGGATTAGTTAATTGCTGTAAAAAATCACTTGAAAAAGTCATGTCAGCATCAACAAAAACCAAAATTTCTCCTAATGCATTTTTTGCGCCTAAATTTCTGGCTTGGGCCGGTCCCAAATGATCCTGTTTTAATAATTTTAAATTTTCAAAATGGTGTTCTTTTATAAATTCTACAAGTTTCTCATAAGTTTTATCTTTAGATCCGTCGTCAACCGCAATAATTTCATGTTTGATAGTTTGTTTAGAAAGCGAAATTAAGCAATATTTAATATAAGGCCACTCATTATATGAGGGAATTATTACTGTAATTTTCATAAATTATTCAATAAATCTTTATAAGAGGCAACAATTGTCTCCCAATCAAATTTTTTAGCTTGATTTAAAGATTTTTCAAAATAATCATGCGCTAGTCCATTTTTAATCGCTTGGGCGTACTCATTTTCATTTTCCGGATTAACTAATATACCTGCACTCTTAACAATCTCTCGTCTGTTAAAATCATCTGTTGCAACAATTGGTAAACCAGCTGCCATTGCTTCTACATAAACTATACCAAATGCTTCATTGGATTTACTGGGCAATGAAAATAAATCAGCAGCCTTGTAATATCCAGTCAGTTCTTTATGATTAACATTGGTTTTTAATAAAAACCTGCTGCCCAGAAGTTGTTTGCCCATCTCATTTATTTTAACTTCTAATGGTCCGTGACCGATAACCAATAAACTGACATTAGACACTTTAGTCATAGCTTTTATAAGTAAGTTCACCCGCTTATATTCCAGTAAGGCTGAAACACAAAGCACAATCGGCTTTTTTAGAGGTATGTAAGCTGGTTTTGTCTTATCAAATAATTTTATATCAACACCATAAGGAATATATACAATTTTTACCTGTGGTGCTTTTTCTTTTGCCCAATTATATCCGTTAGGTGATATGGCAATGAATATGTCCGGATTAAGACGCAATTGCCAATGATCGTCTCTGCCAATACCCGCATTACCTTGAACTATCATCTTTTTACCAAATATATGTGTTAACAAACGGACTGTCAATACTTGCCATCCTCCATTTGTGGGAATCACCACATCGTATTTTTGTTTGAAAAAGTACGGCAAAAACTTAAGGGTAAATAAAAGTATCTTTAAGCTATAGTGATCTAGATAGAATTTGCGCCACCAACTGCCACTTGAATCCTGAGGCCATTTGCCATCGACTGTCAATATTTGAGTATTAACACTAGAAGTTAATCTGTCCCCTGCCTGAAATAACGTAATTTCATGTTCTTGGGACAGTTTTGAAGCTATTACAGCAGTTGCTACTTCAACTCCCCGATCAATTCGACCATTATAAAAGGATAAAAATGCTATACGCACACTAAAATTGTATCACGTTCCTGATATTTGAGGATAAAAATGCATAAAAAAATTAGTTTTTCAAAATATATAACTATTTACCATCAATTTTCCTTTGCAATATGGATATTGAATCATTTATTTTATCTTTAACCTGATAATGATTATTTATATAAGCATCTAATAATTCCGGTTTATATGATCCTGGTACATATTTACCCTCATTATTGTATTTTTTATAAACTACCCACTGAACATTGTTTTTATCAAAGCTATTAATAATTTTTTCTTGTACACCTGACACTTCAAGATACCAAGGGAAATTATCTGCCCATGGCTTAACCGGCAATAGTTCACTTCCAACAAAATATTCTGAAGAAACATTCAGGAAAAAAATGGTACTATTTTTCGGAATAATAGCTGATAATGTCTGTCTTGTTTCTATTACGTCTGATGTAAAAAAACGTATCGGCTTACCTAATTCCTTTAGAATAAATTTAGAAAAAACAAAAGAAATCAACGGAATGTAAATTATAAGAAGAAAATATCTTATTTTCTTATTTATATTAAAAATATAAGGGATAAGTAGACTGAAAAAAGCAACAGAAAGTTGTAAATGAAAGTAACCAAATCTTGGAAATGCAAAAATTAAAGAAATAATAAACCAAACAAATAATATTAAATTCTTCTTCCAGATAATAATTAGTGGAAAAAACCAAGCAAAAATTATCAAAATTTGCATGTTTGATGGTCTAAGAAAAAAACCTGGACTTTTTGCATGAATAAATAGCGGATGGTATATAACCCAGTAAAAAAAATCGTTAAAATTTGATTTTGATAAATAATAAATAAATACAGTTAAAAATGGCAAAATAGCTGATATACAAAATTTTAGGATACTTTTTTTATTAAAAATTAAATAAAGCAGTGCCGGAATAATAAATAAAACATTATTTTGTTTTATCAAAATAGACAATCCTATGAACAGTCCTGTAAATACAAGTTTTTTGCTTTGCAATAAAAATAATGCCATAAGTAATAACGGTAAACTGGCCAATTCAAACCATAATCCGTTACCTTCAAAAAATAATTGACTAAAAATAAATATAATTAATGAAAAAATTCCTAGCTTTTTACCTAATTGATTTTTTGAAACTAAATAAATTAATATGTCTGAGAAAATTATAATTGTAATGGTAAATATTCTTAAAGAAATAATGGATAATCCAAAAGAACTATAAAAAAATTTTAACAATAACGGTAACAAAGGAGGATAAGGTAATATAATATCAGTATATAATTTATAACCATTTAACATTAACCAAGGATAAGTCAGCATTTCCGGCCAAGCAGTAAATTTTAGTGTAACCAATAAAACAAGATGAATAATTAATAAAAATATAATTACAAAGCAGTTTAAATATTTTTTAAAAAAATATTTCATTTGTTATAAACGTTTAATAAGTATTTTTTTAAGGAATAAATAAATAACCAGAAAGCAAAAACAGTATATATAAATATCGTATATGGATTATTTAAAATATTCACCACCGGTTTAAATAGCAAATCGTTATTTGGTAAAAATAAATTACTCAACATCAAAAAACTTAACAAAACACCAACAACCGGATATTGTATAAAAAACGGAGCAAAAAATGCTATTGAATATATTAAATATCTGCTGTGAATTCTGGTCGGAAAATAAGCAAAAGCAAAAAATAATAAATATCCTGCAAAGGATATCATCTGTAATTTATTTAAACTTTTCTTTAATAAAGGTCTAATGATTACTATACTGGTAATTATGAATAATATCAGACCTGCGTATCTTATATCTATCAAATTTAATAATTTTATTTTATCCGATACCAAAAAACCCAAAGGGGCCCATAAATTATAGGCGTATACAGAAGTATATGGATATTGATTTGGCATATTATAAAAGTATTTTAAGACCCACAAAACTCCCATATCTCTTAATAAAGGAAAGAAAACTAAAAAAGTAGCAATAACTATTAACACTGAATAAATTAGTAATTTACTTACTTTAAGTTTAATCAAACTCAAAAAAGCTACTAATGGAAATAATGCTAAAATTTGTAATTTTGTCAAACAACCAAATAAAAAAATTACATACGACCAAAGATATTTTTTATTAAATAACAAAACCATACTAAAGAGTCCAATTAAACTGATAAATGAGTCTATTTGACCCCAAACTGAAGTAACATAGATAACTGCAGGATTTAAAAAATAAAAAGTAGCATTTATTAAACCAGCTTTATCGGAATACCACTTTTTACTCAATTTATACACTATCACAGTTATTCCTATATCAGATGCAAATACGGGCATTTTTACTATCAAAAGAGACAACCAATGATTTGACCAAATATTGAAAATATTCATTATTTGTCCTAAAATCCATAAAATATAATAATAAAATGGTGGATAAGGTAAATAACCGCTTGGTAGAAAAATATATAAATCCGATAGACGATGCTGTGTCAAATAGTGAGCCCAAATAATAAAAGACTCGGCATCTGAAGAATAATTGATTCCATTTAATGCAATTCTAAAAACAATTCCCACAATAATTATTATCCAAAAAATAGCGGTAGTTTTTTTAAAATTATTCACAAATAATTTTTCTTTTTATTTTAAGTACTGGTGTCAATATTGAAGCTAACAAATATTCCCATATACTATATTTTACCCATGGGGCTGGTATTATTTTTGGTCTTTTTATGTAAAAAGTTTCAGGTATTTGTATTTTTCTAAAATCCCCAATTTCTAATTTAAATTTATTATGAGAAAATCTTGATCTTTTTAAATGCGTCAGATGCCAATAATTATTGGTGAGCAATTCTAATTCGTCAGGTTTTTGCTGAACAGAATTACCTTTATCATCCATATAAGCTTCTAACGGATATATGCCTTTCCATCTGTATTTGTTCGTTTTTCTATAACAACGGATATTATAATGACCAGTTCTACCTAATATATTATATTTACCTGCATTTTCAGGCTGATAATGATACAAATCGCCTAATGGCAAAATTGCCGGTACCACAATTGCATTGACTATGCTATTTACTTGTAGTAATTTATTAACTAATTCTTTAATTGTTATTTCAGGCCAAACTTCATCCCCGTCTAATATCAAAAACCAATCTGTATTCGTTTCTTCAATTTGTTTATTTCTGAGATCAATAAGTTTTTCTGAATTAATTTCTCCTGCTTTAGTTAACTTAATTTTTCCGTTATTTATAGATTCAATAATTTTTATCGTATTATCGCAAGATCCCGTATCATAAATAATTATTTGATCTACGCGGTTAATTACCGAGTTTATTGCATACCAAATCCACTGTTCCTCATTTTTCACTAACATGTGTGCGGTAAGATTATTCTTCATACTCAATAATCTGCGTATTTTTCTAGTCCTACATTATTTATATACATTACTTCTATTTTTCCAAATTTAGTTTTTTCAATAATATGATCTTGATATATTTTTAATTTATCATCGTATTGCTTTGTTTCAACAAAATCAGGATTTGTGATTAATATTAAATATTTTGGATGCTCAAAAGCAGGTGGTTTATCAAATAAATATGTAAAATTTGCATCAACATAACTCTTTACCGGCTCTTTTCCACCAAGTAAGAACAAATATCTGTATCCATTGTATCGAAAACAACTGCTCAATACGTCTAGGGAAAATTCATTATTCCCTGTTTTTTCTATTGCCCATTTAACAGCTGAAGTTTTATCTGTAAAACCATATGAATGTTTTATATTTAAACTACTATTAATATTTAAAATTGCAAACATGCTTAAAAGTAAAATAAATAATATTGGAATTTTAATTAAATACTTTTTTAATAGATAAGCAACCATTATGTAATAAATCGGAAATAAAGTTGCTAAATAATGATCATATAAAATCCCGCCAAAACCAATTCCATATATCAATATCCCTAATATTACAGACATAAATAAAATTTTAATCAAAATATTGCCAATTCTTTCTTTTGAGTTTGTTGATTTATCAATAAAAAATATCACTAATGAAACCAATACTATAATTACTATCGGTATGGGCACATTATTTAATCTTTCTATCAAATGATTTTGGCAATACGAGTATTGTTTAGCCAAATCCTGATCTCCGAATGTATATAACGTTCTCCCTAAAGCTTGTGGTATAAATAATATTGATTGTATTGGAGAAAATTGGTCTGTTCTATTTTTTGTAGCTTGAATATCTTCTATATAAAGTTTCAAACCCCCAATATTTGAAAAGTTGTGTCTTAAATCAAAAATTACTAATGGTAAAAATGAAAATAAAAATATAAATAAAGCTATGAGGTAAATTTTAAAATTAATCTTCGGCTTAAAATAAAATAAACTAATAATAGATAATAATATTAAAACTATCATTGACGGATCAGTATTTATACCGAACGCTAATAATAAACTTAATAAATAAACATATTTTGTTTTTAGATTTATAATATTGAATATACTAAACATCACGCCAACACTTATCAACCCATCAAAAACTAAACCCCAATAATGCCGGTCAAAAACATTTTGATAAAATGATATACAGTAAATAAATAAAGCTATGATCGCAACAGTTCTTCCGTATATTTTTTGGGTAGTAACAAAAAGTAAAATCATTGTAATGCATGAGATCAAAACAGCCGCATATCCCCAACCTAATGGATTTAATTTGGAAAACCATAGAAAAATACCCGATAACCAATAAAAATAAGGAGCTAAATGTACATGCATTGGAGTCACACCGCCAATAAGTGGAATATGTCCGTTTACAAACATTCTTTTTCCTATGAAAGCAAATACTTCTTCATCGTAAGTAAAGTGGAATACTTCCGGTAACCGCCATAATCTTAAAATTATTCCTATAATGATAATGACCCCAGGCAATAACCGGATTATATTTTTCTGCATATATATAAATACGTAGACCCGGGAAAGAATATATTAGTTCGTTTAATCTTTACATCATAACTCAATTTTCTTACTATTTTTGTCCAATCGTTTTTTGACCTATAATAAATTGCGTCTTTCGGATATAATAACAAATCCCAAATTCTACTCATATTTCTTCTCCAACTATCATTTTCATCAATTTCTTTAATAATCAGTAACCCTGATTTTCTAATTTTTTTTTCTATTTTTTGTAAAAGCATTACTTGTTTTTTATAGTCGATATGATGTAGAAAATCGGACATAATCACACCATCGCACTCTTTATATTCAAATTTCAAAGCGTCTGCATGCATAAATTGAAGATTTTTTGTTTTAACTTGACAATTTGCTCTTAAAATCTTGTTTTGATCAAAATCCAGACCTATAACTTTTCTGTCAGGATAATTGTTCGATATAGCATTAGCTAAACTACCATAACCGCTACCCACTTCGTAAATAAATCCGTTTTTAGGTAAAACAACATTTATTTCTTTTATCGGAATAATTATATTTCTTAAAAAATTAATTATAGTCATTTATTTATAGTTTTTCTAAATTGAAACAACTTTAATAAATATTGTGTACTGTCTTTTAGTAAATTTACAGTCGAGGTTTTATCTTTACGCCTCTTAAATAAAACAGGAATTGATGTAATTTTTAATCTACTCATTTCGCTCTTGATCATAATTTCCGTATCCCAAAACCACCCATTATCATGAGTTGTTTTAAGAAGTGGTATGATTTTTTTTCTGTTAAAAAATTTATATCCTGTTTCACTGTCAGTAATTGTAGTATTAATAAGTAAATTTACTAGTTTTTTATAAGTTATGCTGGTTATTGTTCTTATTAAGCCTGATATATTTATTTCATAATTTCTATGTCCATATACAATGTCATATCCGTTTTTTAACTTATTGATAAATTCACCAATATATTTTGGTGATACCTCACAATCAATATCCATATAACCAACATAATCTCCCTTAGATGCCAAAATACCATCAGCCACAGTTTTTCCTCTACCCTGATTTGATTTATGATATATAACCTTTAATTTTTGATCATAATGTTTATTTATAAATTTTGAAATTAATTCTTTTGTGCTATCTTTGCTCTTATCATCCACAAAAATTATTTCAAAAGATTTTTTATTATTGATTAGAGTTTGTAGGATAATATCTGCACTTTTACTAAAATGTTCTGCCTCGTTATAACAGGGAAGAATTAATGAAAATTCAATTTTTTTCATATTTATTGGCTTTAATGTGCAGATAATACCAAATAAATATGATTAATGAAAGAAAAAAAGTTATAGTTAGTATCAATAACCAAGGATATTTAAAATATACAGGTTTATATTGACTTGCTTGAATAAAAAATTTGTAAAAAGATGATGTATCAAAATAAGAAAATAAAACCATATTTTGCGCATATAAATGAAAAGATATAAATCCTAAACCTAGTATTTTAATCACTATATTTTGGATTATTTTGGGAATTATTTGAAATATTCCGATCAAAAGTATTCCCATATGAGCTGCTATGGTTGGAAAAAAATATCTTCCCTGTATTCCGAAAGAAAAACCGTGAGAAATATTAAAAATATAATCAAATACAGCTAATACGGCAAAATACATCATGCTTATATATATTAAATAACCTAGTACTAAAAATTCCTTTTTTTCCTTCAATTTTATTTTTTGATAAATATGCCCTATTAATCCTAATATGCTAAAAACGGTAATCCAATTTAAAATTCTATGAATGATTCTCGGATAAGTTAAACTCAACCAACGGTATACTCCCCAATACCAGGGAATTATTTCACGATATGTATGAACAATAATTGATTTTAAATAAATCAAAAATCCGGGTAAACTTAATTTTTGAATAATTTCTATTGGTGGTAAATCCGGTAAAATTTGCCTTCCCAGTAAAATATTTCTAATAATCCCTCCAAAAGCTATTATCCCAATAACTAATAGTGAAATAAAACACTTTAAAGATAATTTATTTTTATTAAAGAAAAGATATATTAAGGGGTAAATATAAAATAAACTTAAACAAAAACCTTGTGGTTTGGTATACATTGCCAATAAAATACTTAGACATATTTGTATAAAAGTAGTTATCGATAAACCTTTTTTTAATAATTTGAGTCCTAGATAAACTACCCATACGCTTATTACATTATATAAATTATCGCTATTTATACCTGAAAACAAAAAAGACAACATCGGGTTAAAAATTAATATAATTATATAAGTACTTTTTAATAAAATATTATTATTAAAAAGTAAATTGCTTATTTTTGAAATAATAAAATAGAAGATAAAAAATAAAAATAAGTTAAATAGTCTGGTAACGAAAATTCGGCTTATCAAATCAGAATTATAAACAAACTTATAAAACCACGCTGAAAATTCATAATAAAGTGGTGGATATCCTGTAGATTCTCTAATTGTTAATTCTTTACGGTAAATATTGGGAAATTCTTTTATTTTAAGTTCTTCTTTACCTGTAGTTGTTTCTGAATATTGAATATTATAATCAGAATGATAAGTATATTTATTATTACCAAAACCGTCACGATTAGTTCCAAATAATTTCTCGCTTTCAAATATTTCACGGGAAGTACTTAATTTTTGATTTGACGCAGATGATTGATTTTCTGCAATATTTTGAACTTGAGCAAAATGTGCTTGTTCGTCTGGAAATTGCCATATAGGAATAAACGCCAACCATAGAATTTGTTTTATTAATAAAGTTAATATAATTACAAAATTCATTTATTTAATTATAAATATTTGATACTAGCAACACAAGTAATTATAATTCGCATTAATTATGAAAAGGGTGTTATCTCTATTTACTTTTTTAAGTATAGTTGGTTTAGGTTTATTGATATCTAAGAATAGCATTCAAGATCCGTTAGGTTATACAGAAATGGCCTGGCATGTATCGTACGATGGTTTTAGTGAAAAGATTTTGGATCCAGCTATAACTCCGCTTAATTTTATCTTAGTAATTCTAATTCAAAGACTCTCGCATATAGCAATGAATAATGCATGGAAAATACTTGATTTAACTTTCGGAGGATTATCGTCAGTATTTTTAATAAATATTTTTTGGAAATATCAAAGACCCAAAAAATTTGTTGAACTGCTATTACCAATATTTATTATTCTGGGATCACTCATGTTTTGGTATCCTTATACTGCTTCCACTGGAGAAGGAGCTACAATATTTTTTAGTTTAATTGGAGTATATCTTTGGAGTAAATATAGATTTTTTCAAGCAGTACCATTTTTCATATTATCTTTTTTAGCTAAATATGATTTTTATTTAATAGTGCCCGGTTTATTTATCTCGAGTATTTTATTCCTTAAAAAATTGGAAACAAAAAAAATAAAACATATGGTTATTTCCGGTTTCCTAATCCTTTTTACGCTTATCTTTTATCATTTTATGAAAAATGGTAAAGAATTAATTGACCAAGCTCCATATTCTTTATATTCATTGGGATTGAAGACTTTTTTCCTTAATAGTATTCCAAATGCCGGATCACAATTTATATTAAGTTTATTTCTTGGTGCACCTATTGCTTTTATATTTTTTATTAGTAGATCTAAATTAAATAATATTTTTTGGCTGTGCGGATTTAGTAGTTTACTAATACTAATCTCACGATTTTATCAATGGCACTACCCTACACATATAATTGCTTACATGTTGTTATTTACGTTTACTGCTAATGATATTTTTAAACTAATCAAATGGCGCTACGTATTACTTCAAATCTTATTAGTAATAATTATTATTAAATTACTTCCAATAAATGCATTTTCTCAAATATTGATTCATAAACATTTAACTACCACAGAATCATATCAAATAGAAAACGAAATTCGTAAAGATTACCATGGAGGAAAAATTGGATTTTATATGAATATGCGTCTAGATACACCTTTTCCTGCTTATGAAATATCACATCTTAAACCTGAATGGGATTTTGTTATTAAAGATACCGAATATATTATTGTACCATCTACCTTTATACCACAACAAGTATTAGTTTTTAAACAATGTAAATATAATTACTATTCTCTGGTTGGCAGAAATATTATCTACAAAGTTAATTGTAATAATTAGTTTTTTAAAATACTTTTAATAACATATTTTGGTCTTTGTTTAACTTCTTCAAATATTTTACCTATATATTCTCCTAAAATACTGATTCCAAGTAATTGAATTGATCCAATAAATAATACAACAATTAAAATTGTAGATGTTCCACGAGGCGCTAATTGAGGAAATAATAACCTTGAAGCAATTTGTATAACCATAGCTAATACTGACAAAACAAATACACTCAATGAAAGTATGGTTATTATCTGAAGGGGTACATAAGAAAAGGAAAAAATTCCTTTAGTTGCCCACTGAAAATTTTTTAACATACTATTTGTTGTTTTACCAAACATTCTCTCGGATCTTTTATATGGAATACCCGTTTGTCTAAAACCTACCCAAGCTCTTAAGCCACGCAAATAACGATCCCGTTCAGGAAATGTTTTTAAAACTTCTACAACTTTACGATCGATCAAAGAAAAATCTCCAGCATCAAGAGGAATAGATATGTATGATAATAAGTGAAATATACGATAAAAACTTTTGTATGCAAATTGCATCAATAAAGGAGCTTCTCTTTTAGTTCTTACTCCATAAATAATATCAAAACCGTCTTGCCATTTCTTATAAAATTGCTCTATTAATTCAGGAGGGTCTTGTAAATCCCCATCTAATAAAACTATAGCGTCTCCAGTAGCGATATTCATACCACTGGTAAAAGCCATTTGCGAATTAAAGTTACGTGAATGATTAATACCTATTACATGTTTATTTCTATTAACAATTGTTTTAATTATTTTTTCGGAGTTATCCGGACTTCCATCATTTACAAAAATAATTTCGTAACTCACTTTTAATAACTCAAAAGTTTTTTTGAGTCTTTTATACATTATAGGTATGGCTTGCTCATCTTTATAACAAGCTATTATCGCTGATAGTTTATTTTTTTTCATCTCTTAAGATTTATATACCAAGGGTTTGAATCATTAATAATCATGGGAACAATTTTTGAAACTTCTTTTGTTGTTTCCGGCCAGAATGTTTTTATATTCGAAAATATTTTTAAAACTTTTTTGTCTTCTTCTGACCAGTGAGAAAAACCATCACGAAGGTAATCTTTATCTCGACCTGAACCAATTAATTTTACTGGGATTTTTTCTCTATTAATATAATTTCTAATCGTTTCAAAAGGTCTATATAATAAAAAGGGGCTTATGGAATAAGCAAGAGGTATTTTACCTTCTAACGCTAAACCTACAGAAATACCTATAAGACTTTGTTCCGCCGCCCCAACATTGATAAAATTAGCTGGAAACTCAACTCTTATTTTATCCCACATTCGATAACCAAGATCACCGGTAACAATATAAATTTTGTCATTTGTTTTCATTTGCTTGTAAATGTCATCAGCAAAACGACGGCGTAAATCTTGAGAATAATTAATCATTTTAGTATCTGTTGGGCAAATTGATAATCTTTTTCTTTCATCAAATAATAATGAGCATCTTGTCCTTTAAGAAATGGAAATTGGTCAGATTTGGTAGAAACAAAATATAGTATTGGATTATCTGCTGGTTTTGTAGATATTTTTTTCTTAATACTTGAAATATTATGTCCATCAACCTGTATAACTTTAAAACCGAAGCCTTTTACTCTTTTCAATAAACTTAAAGAAGATATCGGATCATATCCTCCCCATCCATTTATAGAAATAAAAAGTTTTAAATTTAAAATATTATTCTCTTTTATAATTCTTAAGGATTCCCAAATACTTCCTTCAGCACATTCTCCATCAGAGATTAAACAGTAAACATTTTTTTGACGGTTTGATAAAGCTATACCGACAGCGATTGGTAAACCTTGACCAAGACTTCCTGTTGAAACGTCAATTCCAAATAGTGGATTTCTATCAGGATGTGCTGAAATCCTTGTAGGATTAATAGTGATAGGATAACCATGTTTTTCTAAAACTGTATATAAAGCTACTCCTGCATGTCCATTTGATAATATAAATTTTTCTTCTTTGTTTTTAATCTGATAAATCGCTTCAATAATGTCTATTGCGTTTAAACAAGAACCAATATGAGTAAGATGCGCATTATAAATAATTTCTAACAAACGACTTCGAAGTTTTTTTTGAGTTGTGTTAAGTTTCATTTTTGAGCAATTAAACAAAGATTTCCCAATTTTATATTTATTTTGTTATTAAAGATGGCTAACTTACTCATTAGTATAGTACTTTTTATTATTTTGGGTAACGGTACTAACCAAATCAGATATTTAATGGAAATAATATTTATTGGTGAATATACTTTTAATATAAGAAATTTATTTTTTTGGAACAACTTGTTAATGGTATCTGGAGAATAAAAATATGTATGCTCAATGTCAATGATAGGACTTTTCTCTTTGAGTAATTTTGATGAAAAACTATCGATGTTGTGGTTAAATGTCAATATATATCCACCTCTGTCAAGAAGGTTGTAACAGTTTTTAATAAAAGTGTTGGGATTGGGAATGTGATCTAAAGTTTGGTAAATAAATATTAATTTAAATTTTCTTCCGGGAAATGATTTTGAACTTAGTGGTTCGTTAGCAATATTTTTTTGGATTAATTTATTGGCCTTACTAACAGCGTCAATGCTCGGTTCGACTCCATAAACATTCTTAAAACCTTTCTTATACAAAACATGTAAAATAAAACCACTGCCACATCCTATTTCAAGAATATTATCATTTTTATTAATTTTATTTAGGATGGGATATAAATGCATAAGGTATGTTTCAATTAAATTATCTATTTCTTCTGAATAATTTAGTTTACTTACTCTATAAAGCTGATTTAACATTGAGGTGTTTACGACGGGATTAGATCTTACCAATCCACACTTTTTACATTTAACAATTTGATAGTGAATCTTGTCGGGTAGTCGGCGAGCAGAAAAAACTTTTTGATTAAAATCTGATAGGTTAAAATTTTTCTTGTAAATAACACTATACTGATATCGAGTATTACAAATAGGGCAATTATTGTAGGTTAACATGGCTGGTTTCATAATTATCAGTTTAGTAATAATGAGAATTATTTTTAAACCAATCCCAAGTTTTTCGTAAACCCTTTTTTAAATCTACTTTAGGATTCCATTTTAACAGTCGTCGTGCTTTAGAAATGTCAGCTACCCAAGCATTGGTATCCCAATCTCTTGACTTCATTTTGCCCCAGTTAAATTTAGTAGTTTTACCTGTTACTTCGATTGCTTTTTGTATAACTTCACGAATCGTTGATTGTATTCCTGTTCCTATATTGAAATACTCCCCGGGGTTTTGAACCAGTTCGTCAATTTTTAAATAAGCATCAACCACATCATTAACATATATCTGATCTCGAGCAATATTTGGCGATACTAAGTTTATTTCTTGGTTTAGTAATAAGGACTTCATTAAGGTAGGGATAAATCTTTTTGGTTCTTCGTATGGTCCGTAAACTGAAAAGGGACGAATAGTTACAATAGGTTTTTTTTCTTGTCTAGCAACATGACTACAAAGTAGAGTTTGTGCACTTTTTGTGACAGCATAATAACTGTCTGGCTCAAGAATATCAGTTTCTCTCATTGCGCAATTTTTAAAACCATACTCAGAAGAACTACCAGTATTTACAAAAAGTTTGTAATTAATTTCGTTACATGCTTGAATTAGATTCCAGGTTCCTAAAATATTTGTTTCAATTATTTGATTAGCATTTTTTTGATACGAATATGCACCATTGGTGGCGAGATGATAAATAATTTTTGGTTTTGAAATTTGTACTATTCTTTTTAATTTTTTAAGGTCTGAAAGATCAGAATGATGAATAGTAACGCTTTTAAGTAGTTTATTTATTCTCCAAGTGTTAGATTCTTTTCTTAAGATAAGATGGATTTTATATCCCTGTTGAAGTAGTTTGCGTAATAAAACAGAACCAATAAAACCAGAAGCTCCAGTGATAAGTATTTGTTTTTTCATGAGCTTTATTTCACTTCGTATTTTTTCAAAAATAAATTAATTGTTTTTTTCATATAATTTAATCTTTTTAAATCTATTCCCGGATATACACCAATCCAAAGAGCTTGTTCCATAATTTGATCCGCGTTTGATTGTTCACCGATAATTTTAAAATTCTTTCTTATTTGTAAATATGCCGGATGCCGCAACAAATTTCCGGAAAAAACATTACGGGAACCAATATTGTTTTTTTCTAAATATTCTGCAAATTCATTTCTCGTAAATGGTGCGTTCTTTTTAATAAGAAACGGAAATCCAAAATATGCAATATCCATATTTTTATCATTTTTCATTATTAAAAAATATTTTGATAATTTTTTAAAAAATACATATAACGAATTATAGTTTAATTTCCTTTTTTTTAAAAAGAGGGGCAATTTTTTAAGTTGTGCTACACCAATTGCAGCTTGAAAGTCTGTTAATTTCAAATTGAATCCAATTTGAGAATAAATATATTTATGATCGTAACCCTTAGGAAGTTCTCCCATTTTCCAGCCAAACCGATTACGACAAGTATTATCTTTTCCAGTATCACACCAACAGTCACGTCCCCAATCTCTAAATTGTCTGATTGATTTATAGATTAATGAATTATTAGTAATAGTTGCTCCACCTTCACCCATGGTAATTGCATGTGCCGGATAAAAACTAAAAGTAGCAATATCTCCAAAAGTACCTACCTTTTTTCCTTTAAATTCAGATCCAAGTGCATCGCAACAATCTTCAATTAACCACAATTTATATTTTTTACAAAGAGCGGTAATTTTTGTTAAATCAAATGGTATTCCCATTGTATGAGCAAGCATAATGAGTTTTGTTTTCATTGTTATTGCTTTTTCTATTTGTGAAGCATCAATATTTAAAGTATCCAACCGTGCGTCAATAAAAACTGGCTTAAGTCCATATAAAATACCGGGATTAACTGTAGTAGGAAATGCGACTGATGTTGTTATAAATTCATCACCTCTTTTAAGAGTTCTTTTACCAAATATGGAAGATGTCAGTGAAGCAACGGCTAACAGATTTGCAGAAGATCCGGAATTTACAAGTGAAACAAAATTAATTCCCAGATATTTTTTAAAATTTGTCTCAAATTGTTTTGCAAATTTTCCTTCAGTCCACCAACCTTCTTTTGCAACTTTAATAGCATTATTAATTTCTTTTCCATCAAATACTTTTCCCGTAACAGGAATATAAGTTTTACCGAAGACAAATGTTTTCATCGTTACAATTTTAACATTTATATTAATTTTTTAGCTAATTGGAAATTAAATTATATTAATTGTAGAATGTCTGTTAATGAAGTCTAAAAAACTAATTTCTATTGTCATTCCAGTATATAACGAAGAAGAGGGTTTACCTGAATTATTAAAAAGAATTCTAAAATTTATTAAGTCGTTTTCAATTTATTCATTTGAAATAATTTTTGTCGAAAATGGATCGACTGATAAGTCTTATGTTGTTCTAAGCCAATATGCCCATCGAAATAAACAAATTAAGGTTCTTCAACTTTCAAAAAACTTCGGTACTGAAAATGGAATTGAAGCAGGGATTCATTATGCCAAAGGCGAAGCACTGGTGATAATGATGGCTGATTTACAGGAGCCCCTATCATTAATCAAGGATTTTATTAATAAATGGGAACAAGGATACGAAATAGTCTATGGAATTGTAAGAAAAAGAACCGCCTCATTTTTTAGGAATATTTTTTCTGTTTTGTTTTATAAAACCATTAATTTGTTAACCGGTAATATGTTTCCGGAAAATGCCAGCGATTTCAAACTAATCGACAAAAAAGTGTATGAAATTATTAATAAAATGTCTGAACAAAATAAATATTTAAGAGGCCTGATTATTTGGACAGGTTTCAAACAAATAGGTATTCCTTTTAACCGTGAAAAAAGATATGCAGGAAAATCAAAAGCTGATTTTAAAACCGTAATTGGCATTGTTTTTAATGCTATATTTTCATTCTCATATGTCCCTCTACATATAATGTCAATTATTGGAATTATTGTTACTATTTTTTCTTCTGCTCTTATGCTTTTATATTTGTATTTATTTATAGTTTATGGACAAGTAACACCAGGAATTATGACAATCATAATGATTCTTCTTTTTTTATTTGGAATATTATTCTTATTTCTGGGAATTATTAGTGAATATCTTGCCCGAATTTATAATGAAGTGAAAAAAAGACCTTTATTTATTGAAAGAAACAAAATTAATCTTTAGCTTATGATAAATAAGAAGAAATCGTTCTGAAAAAAGCTTCTTTGGCAGTTGTTCTTGGGGTATATTTAAATTCTTTGATAAATTTGTTGATGTCAGGATTTACTTTATTCATTATACTTTTATAGTATTTAATGTTTGTTTTAGAAAAGATTACTGGAATTTTTAGCCCTTTTAATTTGTTAATTGATTCTGAACTATGCTGAGCCATTTTTCTGACGGTAATTAAATTTTTAGGGTTAGCAACATTATATATCTCACCAAACTTATTGGCTAATAAAATTTTAAAAAACATAATTGTGGCATCTTTTATATAGAGTAGTGGCCGTTTTAAATTCGGGTTACCTTTAATATTGATCGGTTTTTTGTCAATTGCGTTTTTAATAAAATCACTAAAAACTCTTCCGTCATTCATATTTAAACCTGGTCCGAATGTATGAAATAATCTAACAATGTTTATCGGATATTTTTTTTCTTTATAATAATTTATGCAGATTGACTCACATATCTTCTTACTTTCAATATAGCTTGACCGCTCACTTAAATGATCAGTAATGCTTATTTGATCCTCTTTAATTTTTTTGTTTGGATTAATTACACCGTAAATCTCACCTGAACTGAAATAAAGAATACCTTTAATATTTTTGCTAACTAAGTTTAGAACATTAAATAAACCCAAAATGTTAGCCCTTAGCGTATCTGTTTTATTTGCTAAATAATTTTTCGGTGCAGCTTTTGAGGCTGCGTGAATAATATAATTAAGATTTTTTATTTTAGGCAATGGTTCTGAAACATCTTGGATTAGGTACTTAATATTTTTGTTAGATCCAAATAATGGTGAACAGTCAGTCCTTGATAGTAAATAGATTGTTAAAGAATTTTTTAAAACTTTTTCGTTTAACTTAATTAAAGTTAATACAATATATTTAGCTAACATTCCGCTTGCTCCGGTCACAAGAATGTTTGAATCCATTAATTTCTTACAATCTTTTTGAAGGTTATATATTATTTCTTTTATATCTTCTTTAACTATTTGATTAGTTTGCTTCATATTCTTTTATGCAGTTATCATGTCTAATTTTATGAAAAAAGATAAAATTTGTGGCTTTTGTCACTTCGGTTACCTTTGCTATCTGTTTTAATTTTCCGGTATCTATTGTAAAACATAAATAGTTAAAAGACTTCATAAGATCAATTATGTCATTAGGATGATAATTATATTTTTTCTCCCATTTACGAAGCATTTCGATAAATATAATTGGTTTAAATTTCTCAATTATTTTTTTTCCTCCTTTTAATACAAATAGTTCTGCACCTTCAACATCACATTTTATTAAATCAATTATAGAAATTTTTTGATCATCACAAAAATCATCTAATTTTTTTAACGTTACTTTTATCCTCTTCGTATTAAAATTAGTAATTTTTGCTTCTGATGCACTTGCAGAAATTTCTGGATTTACATAAAAATTAACGGTTGCGTTTTTGTCTGATAAACCAATATTATTTGGAATAATATTATTAAGTTGATTAAGTTTAATATTCTTTATCAAATAGTCATATGTATCTTTAATCGGTTCAAAAGCATATATTATTATTTTTTTATTTATTTTAGCTGCGTTCAAACTATACCAACCTATATTTGATCCGATATCAAATACTACTTTTGCTTTTTTTATTAAATTTAAATAAAAATTAAAATATTCTCCTTCATAATTTTTAAAATTGATGATTTCAAAAGGAACTATTCTTTTATCATTTCGCTTACATAATAATATAATCTCTTCTTTTCTTGAAATCATCTTCACTTCATCATCTGAAATACTAATAGATTTAATATCAGTAAATTTTAAATAATTTGCATAGTCAAATAAAATATTGTGATTTTTATATGCACAATCAATAAATTTTTCTTTGGTAATTAATTTAGATGTATATTTATTAAAAAATTCAACAAAAATGTTATTAAACATGTGTTAGATTAATTTAAGTTTATTAATAATATGTATTATAACAATCATTTTTAACACAATTATAGTATATATTTGTAAAAAATAATAAAACAAAAAATATTTATCTAAATAATTAGAATTAATAAAATAAATCAGGTTAATTAATAAATTTTTAAGTTTTCAGTTTTAGAATGAACAATTTTTGTTTTAACTAGTATTGCAACTACAATCATATTATGTTACTTTTATTCGGAGTTTTGTTATTAATTTTGAGTATTATTTGTTAAAATTTAGCAATAATCCATAAGAAAGTTAAAGACAAACTTTGTTTTGTCTCTCAATGTAAATTAATTTAAAATATTATGGCACAAAAGTTAATCCGAGTAGCTGATTTTATTCCTCAATATTTATACAATTTTGGCATTAGGCATATTTTTATGTTAAGTGGGGCTGGCATTATGCACTTAACTGACGGTTTAACTGTTTTTAGAAAAATTAAACCTGTCTGTTTTCATCATGAACAAGCTCAAGCTATGGCAGTTGAGGCCTATGCTAAAACCAATAATAATTTTGCTGTAGGGTATTTTACTACCGGTCCAGGTGCAATAAATGCATTAACCGGTACAGCCGGAGCATGGTTGGATTCTGTACCATGTCTATTCATATCCGGTCAAGTTAAACAAAAAGAAGCAACATATAAAATCGGCAATCCAGCAATAAGACAATGTGGTGTCCAGGAAATAAATATTGCCCCAATGGTTCAATCAATCACAAAATATTATTATTTTGTAGATAAACCTCAAGATATTAAATATCATCTTGAAAAAGCAATTTATATATCCAAATCTGGAAGACCAGGACCTGTTTGGTTAGAAATTCCGTTAGATGTGCAATCTGCATTAATAAATACACAGAACCTTGTTGGTTATCCTAAACCTAAACAGCAATCAATTTCTACTGATTCTGTTAACAAAATAGTTAATTTATTAAAAATATCTAAAAGACCCGTTATCTTGGCAGGCAGAGGTGTCAGAATTGCCAATATTGAAAAGATATTTCATGCGTTTGTATCAAAATTCAAAATTCCTGTGGTAACTACTTTCTTAGGTATTGACGTTATAGACAATAATCACCCAAATTATGTAGGTAGAATTGGTATCAAAGGAGATCGAGCTGGAAATTTGGCAATTCAAAACACCGATTTACTTATTGTTTTTGGCAGCAGCATGCCAGTAGCGGAAATTGGGTATGATTACGATTCATTTTCTCCTAATTCAAAAAAAATAATCATAGATATTGATATTTCAAGTCATAAAAAAAATAATCTTAAAGCTGATTTGTATGTTCAAATTGATTTAAATAAATTACTGCCAATTTTATACTCTAAATTATCAAAGGTAACATTAAATTTTGATCAAGTTTGGATAAAGCATTGTCAAATATGGAAGAAAAAATATCCTGTTTGTTTACCAAATTACAAATTAATTAAGAAAGGGATAAATACTTATCTATTAGTTGATGAGCTTTGCCGTTTATTAAGCGGAAATGACGTTGTTGTTACTGATGCTGGATCAACCTTTTATATTGGATCACAAGCTGTATTTATTAAACCTGGCATGCGATATATTACTTCTGGAGGATTTGCTACTATGGGTTATTCATTACCGGCAGCCATCGGAGCATCTTTTGCCCATAATAATCAAAGAATAATATGTATAACCGGTGACGGATCGTTTCAGCAAAATATTCAGGAATTGCAAACAATGATTCATTACAAACTACCTATAAAAATTTTTGTCTTAAATAATCAGGGTTATTATTCTATAAAATATTCACAGAAAAAATACTTCGCCGAACGTTTTATTGGCGAAGGACCTAATTCAGGAGTATCATTTCCTAATTTAAAGAAAATTGCAACGGCATACGGATTAAATTATATAAAAATTGATAATAATCGAAATCTAAAAAGAGGCATTAAACAAGTGTTGAAAAAAGGTGCAGTACTCTGCGAAGTAATTATAGAAAAAAATCAAATGGTCATTCCTGCAGTTGAATCAGTGCTTAATCCTGACGGATCTATGGAATCTCGACCTTTTGAAGATATGTTTCCTTTTTTGGACCGTCCGGAATATATATCAAATTTGTTAAATAAGACATATGACAAATAATTCGCCATTATTAACTAATAAAACACGTTTTTTGTTACCGGAAGGAGCATATTCGGTATTAAATAAAGCTACGCAATTAGAACAACAAGGAAAGAAAATTATTCATTTAGAAATCGGCCAACCAGATTTCTCCACTCCCAAAAATATTAGCCAAGCCGGTGTCCATGCTATAAATGCAGGTTTTACCAAATATACACCGCCTTTAGGAATATTATCCTTAAGACAGGAAATTGCAAAATATTTAAATCGGTCGCGTAATGTTGAAATTAATCCCGAGCAAATTGCAGTCACTCCCAGCGCAAAAAATGCCATTTTCACAGCTATGTCTCTGGTAATTAACCATGGTGATGAAGTTATTTATCCGGATCCAGGTTTTCCTACTTATTCTTCACTGATTAATTTTTTAGGGGGTTCTGGGATTCCTATCCCGCTTTTGGAAGAAAATAACTTTAGTTTCGACATGAAATTATTCCGAAAAAAATTATCTTCCAAAACTAAATTGATAATTCTTAATTCTCCTAGTAATCCTACAGGAGGAATAATTCCTGTGGAAATTTTATCGGAAATTGCTGATTTAATCAAAAATATAGGTTGTTGGATTTTAACCGATGAAATATATTCCCGATTTCTGTACGGATTAGAAAAATATCACAGTTTTTACTCTAATAAGGACGTCCAGAACCGGACATTTTTGATTGATGGGTTTTCTAAAACTTATAGCATGACCGGATGGCGGATAGGTTATCTGGCAGTACCAGTTGCAAATATTGATAAGGTTGACAGCTTTTTGACCCATTCTATCGGCTGTACAGCTTCATTTACCCAACAAGCCGCTCTAACCGCATTAACAGGCACAGATACTGAATTTAAAGCTATGTTAAAAGAATTTACGGTTCGCAGAGAACTGATAGTTAATTTACTGAATTCTATCCCAGGTATCAGCTGTAGCATGCCACAAGGGGCTTTTTATGTTTTTCCTAATATTAAAAAATTAGGCAAATCCTCTAAATGGTGGGCTAATTATATTTTAAAGGAAGCCGGAGTCGCACTTTTAGATGGTACCTCATTTGGAGAATACGGTGAAGGGTATTTACGAATTTCTTACGCTACTTCTAAAGATAACTTAATCGAAGGCATAAGAAGAATAAAAGAAGTGATTCATTGATAAAAACAATTCTCCTAATCGTAATAAATATTTACAAGACATCATAATTATTTCTTAAAAAGAGCTACAAGTACTTTATAAAAAAGATATTATTGAAGTGGAATATCACTCCCTTAAAATATTAACTCAAATTAAATAATAATTACTGGGTTAAGCTGTTTTTATACCATGAATAAATTTCAGGTAGCATATTTTTAAGATTATAATTATGTCGCCATTTGAGTATTTTTCTGGCTTTATTATCATTTAAAGACTGATAATTTATTTCATTTTTTGAATTATTGAGTATTCTATGTTTTATTTTTAATTTGAGGGTCTTTTCAACTAATTGAACTATTTCCATTACACTTAATGTTTCTTTTGAACCAAAATTAATTGATTGTCCACAAATTTTATTCCAATTTTTTATTATTGATAAGTATCCATTAACAACATCATCAACATATATATAATCTCTAATAAACTTACCGTTACTACGAACATCTAACGTTTGTTTTTTAATTAATGCCTGCATAATTCCAGGAATTATTCTTGAAAAATTCAAATCTCCTTCACCGTATACATTTCCAAATCTTGTTATGGATATTGGCATATTATAAGTTTTTATATACATTTGGGCTATAAGATCTGCGCTGGCTTTCGATGTTTCATAAGGATGATTTCCTACTAATGCATCAGATTCTTTATATTTAACATTTCCTTTTTTTCCATATGCTTTGTCTGATGACGCTACTATTATTGCATCCATATCGCCTTTTTGACGACAGACTTCGAGAATATTGGCAGTTCCAATTATGTTTGTTAATAAAGTATCTAATGGGTTATCATAAGCTAATTCAACCAGAGCCTGAGCTGCTAAATGAAAAACAACATTAATTTTATATTTTGTTATTATTCTATAAACACCAGCATAATCGTTTATATCTTGATAAATTAATTGTGTCTTGGTATTTAGATTTTGTAAAGTAAAATAACTTTTTAGGTCAATCGAACGATATAATACGATTGGAAAAATTCCTTGATCAGTTAAGGCTTTAACTAAATGACTACCGATAAAACCAACACCTCCCGTTATTAAGATGTTTTTATTTACTATTTCCATACCTTCCAAGGGCAGTTTCCAATAGTCCACATTTGATTAAGTTCTGTCAGTTCCTTAATAGTGTCCACCGCAAACCAAAATCCAGTATGCTTAAAAAACGACAGTTCTCTTTTTTTTGCTAGTCGTTTTAAAGCCGGATGTTCAGATTCCCCGTTTCGGAAATATTTAAAAGCTTCTCGGTTAAATACCATGTATCCACCGTTTACCCAGTCAGTCAGTACTGGTTTTTCGTTAAAATTTGTAACCAAATTTTTTGTATTTACATTCATCAAACCAAATTTTGATCTGAGATGAACACCAATTATGGTGCCGATAGTTTTTTGTTTATTATGAAAATTAATTAAATTTTTAAGATTTATATCTGCAACGCCATCTCCATAAGTAACCATAAAATGTTTATCTTTTTTGCTAATATAGTTTTCACAACGAAGAATCCTTTCTCCAGGTAAAGTATCTAAACCAGTATCTACAAAGGTTATCTTAAAATCATCTATTTCTGTCCGATTTTCCAGAAAATATTTTGTTTTGTGTGATCTGGTATGCAGAATGAAATCAGTTGTAAAAGCTTTTTGATTAAGAAAATAATCTTTAATATTATTAGCTTTGTACCCAAGCGCCAAAATGAATTCATTAATTCCATAATAAGCATATATTTTCATGATATGCCAAATAATCGGCTTTTTACCTATAAATACCATGGGTTTCGGTTTAAATTCTGTTTCTTCCCGAAGTCTGGTTCCATAACCACCACAAAGAATTATTACTTGCATAAAAATGATATAACTTATTAATTGGTTAGGATAATAACATAAAATTTAATAATTTTCCTACAATAATTTATATACATAAATATCCCAAGCAGAATTTACATTTGAATATTTTTTATAAAATTTAAGGTTATTAATTTCCGGATGCATAATTTCTGCAGCAGAAAATAAATATTTTCCACCCATGCTCTTAAATTTGTATGTATCAATTATTAAGTCTTGTATTTTTATTGTTTCGTATATTGATTTTGTCCAAGGATGAACCGGTAGATCTTGAGAAAATAAATAACACCGACTCCCCCATTCATCAAAAAATTTCTGTAATTCCATGTTTTTTTTCAATTCACCAGAAATTATTTGCCGAAATTCATGTTTATACTTTAGTGGATAATTGTTAAGGTAAAAGTCTAAGGTAAAAAAACCATTATATGATGCTATTGATGGATGAATTCCCAAACTAACTATACGAAAACTGTTTGTTTTATCACCGATATCAGATTTGATTTTAGTAAAAAGTTCTTCTGCAAAGAATTGTTTAAAATTTATTTTATATGTTATTGATCCTTGCACTATTTCATTCTTATAAAAAATAAGCATCAATTGTATTGCAATTAATAACACTGTTAGTTGTTGACCATATTTTTTGATTTGCCATATTACTTGTAATGAATATGCCCAATTTATATACCAAAATAAGGGCAACAACATAAAAAATCTACTGATATCAAAAGCATGCAGTAGTGTAATTTTGCTGCCAATGTCTTTCCAAAACCAGACATCGCGAAACCCGTAACAGAGAGCAAAAAAGAATATGATTGCAGTTGTCCAATAAAAATTAGCTTTCAGTTTATTTTTTCGAATATGTAAAAATGCAACAATCCAGGAAATTATTAAAACCGGAAATGCACTGCTTTGAGCATGATATTGTCCATAATGCAAGATATCCAATGTTTTTTGTAAACATTGCGAGATTGAATCTTTTATTATTACAAATTCTACCCGATGAGAAATATAACTATGATCAAAAAAAGTAATATAAACTAACCGATATTCTTTAATTAAAAACAATACAGAAAATGTTATCAATGCATAAACAAATATCGGATTTATCTTCTTATATTTAATTAGATCGAACAACCATAATAAACCTAAAAATAAAATAAAAAATGTGTAAACTAAAGGTAAATTTGAATACAGTGGAATAAATCCCAGTATCACCCAATCATACCAACAATATTTATTTTTCCTGATATTTAAAAAAATATAAAAAGTTAAAGGTAACAAAGCTATACAACCCGAGCCAAATGATAAAAATGGTAAAAGCGCAAAAATCAGTGAAACTGAAAATAATATTAACTGGTTAATTTTCTTATCTAAGATATGCTTTTTAAGCAGTAAAAACATACCAAAAAATGCTAAAATTCTATAGAGTAAAAGATTAACAAAATAAGCTGCAAACGGTGGAAAAAAATAAAAAAACCATAAAGTTAAGTCAAATTCACTAGGGAATACATTTCTGGATATTCCATTGGCAATCTGTGGTAAAACTGTTTTAAGACTTGAAAATATCTTTCCGCTTCTAGCTAATAAAACGTAATCAACAAATGGACCATCTAAGTTGTCATTAATTGGCAGATATGATTTTTCTCCCAAAATTATATATGGAGACATATACAGTAAAATTACGCTTAAACAAATTATGAAAACGGTAATTTTCTTATACATTATATTTAATTATTTATAAGGTCCGATGTTTAAATAAACCAAAAAAAATTAATTAGTTATTTTTTTTGATAAATATCGTTAATTTATTTAAGTAAAAACTGATTAAATCCCAATAAAAATAGCTTAAGCTTGCTACGATTGGAAAAAAATATCTGTAACTTAATATCGGATAAATCAGTAATCCACAATATGATGCAAAGGCGGAACTGATTAAAATGATTTCCAATTGATCTATTTTCTTTATTTTTCTAAAAAATATATTTAATAAAGTTAATAATAAAATTGTCCCCCAATATTTGTGTTTCAGTAAATCATTGAGTATACCCTGATGAACATAAATTACTGAATTAAACCAAAATGATATAACATCTATTAATGATCTTGCTTTGTTATATAAACCAAAATTATTTTGGTTATAAACAATAGCGTCAATAATATTTTTCTGTTTAAATAGAAATATAAACATGAAAAAGCCTGCAATAATTAAAATGGTAGAAAACAATAGCTTATTTAATTGTATTTTTGTTTGTTTAAGATTAGGTCTAAATAAACAAAATATTTTTACAAACATTAAAAAAGGCAGTAGTAAAATACTGGTCTCACGATTAGTTAATGACAAAATCAGACTAAAAATATATAAAACTAGCCATTTATTGCATTTTTCCCTCAAATATTTAT
>Ga0208375_1000451_pt1 | contig 59773 bp, 59 predicted proteins | sample RifOxyD1_FD_184038 | JGI IMG/M metagenome (GOLD analysis project Ga0208375, IMG submission 184038) | Soil microbial communities from Rifle, Colorado - Rifle Oxygen_injection D1 (SPAdes) | ecosystem: Environmental > Terrestrial > Deep subsurface > Rock core/Sediment | place: Rifle, Colorado... | reverse complement strand
TTCCTTGAGTCTTTGCTTTTCCGAGTTTCTACCCCCACGTTTTTGCATTCAACTGCATTTTGGTTGATTACAAAGGCGTGGGGTGTTTTTTTTGGGAAAATTTGTGTAGAATAAGTTTCCTTGTTAATGCAGGTTAGACCACGGTTTAACTTCACAAGTGCGGTTTTTTAAAACGCCAGAATACTTCTTCTTATGGGAGAGAGTAGTGTGCGTCTAAAAAGCTTAAGGAATTTCTTGTCTACTTTTGGTGGAGAAGGGATAACACCCGCTGTCTCCCGAATAAAATTCAAGGGGCAAAGTATATAAACGAAAAACTTAACCCCTGGTGAGCATTAGATGAAAGTAGGCAACAGAAGCGGTAACCGTGTTAATGTTCAGGGTAACTCTGACAAGGGCTTGAGTGTCAACAACTGGGATGATGATGCTAACGACAACATTGGTGTGTCCGCTTCTCGGAAATTCTTTAATAGCTTTTTAGTTAAGGAGTTTTTGTGGATTTTATCCAACCACCCAGCATTCTTCCTATTTCATCAAGCCTTTCTTGAAGCGTAATGTATTTTTTGTTATCAATTACCTTTACATCTTTTGAAAGTCTAATAAACACCCTCAACATATTCAGTTTTTTACTTGCTTCCTCTAACGTGCTTGCCTTTTCATTTTTGGGGAGACCTATTGTTACCAGAATTCCCTCCAAAACCTCCAACGTTGTATTTTCCACTCTTTGCCAAACGGCATAGCGGTCACTTTTAGGAATTGTTCCTCTGAGGCAGTATATCTCCTTGTAAAGCTCGTATGTTTGATTGAAAATCGGCGTGTCAAAAGAGTCATTCATATTATGAAAATTTATACAGATGTTTTTGAAAAAATAGTTTCCCCAGAAAATCTATTCAATTCCTGGGCAAACTTCAAGCATGATAAACGAAAGAGGCTGGATCTACAAGAGTTTGAAATTAGTCTTGAAGAAAACATCTTTAAACTCCACAGAGAACTAAAAGATGAAAGTTATAAGCACGGCTCATACAAGCCTTTTTACATTCACGACCCAAAACAACGTTTAATCCATAAGGCGACAGTCAGAGATAGGATAGTTCACCATGCAATATATTCTGTTTTAAACCCAATTTTTGAACCCACTTTCATTGCAAACTCATTTTCTTGCCGAATTGGAAAGGGAACACATAAGGGAGTGAAAACTTTAGAGGTGATGTTAAGAAGGGTTAGCAGAAACAACACCAGGAATTGTTTTGCTTTGAAATGTGATATTAGAAAGTTTTTCGATAGTGTTGACCACCAAATTTTATTGGCTACTTTGGCGAAAAGAATCAAAGATACAAGAACCATGTCACTTCTGACTGGAATAGTCGGAAGCTTTACAAGCCAAGCGGCACAAGAGAGAGTACTTTCGGTCTCTGGGTTACCAATTGGTAACTTAACCTCCCAACTTTTTGCAAATATATATCTGAGTGGATTTGACGAATTTGTCAAACAAATTCTAAAAGTTAAAAATTACGTCCGTTATACAGATGATTTTGTTATTGTGAGTGAAGATGAAGGCTATCTGGAATATTTAATCGAACCCATGAGCAAATTTTTGAAAGAGAGTCTAAACCTATCTCCCCACCCTCAAAAACTTTCCATAAGAAAATACCGGCAGGGAATTGATTTTTTGGGGTATGTTGTTCTTCCATACCACATAGCAATTAGAACAAAAACAAAAAGACGGATTGTAAGAAAGTTGAATAAAGAGAATCTGCCATCATATTTAGGAGTCTTATCCCACGCAAATAGCTTTAAATTATCAAGCTACCTTAAGGAAATGGTTTCAGACAAGATAAAAGGAGATAGAAAAAAGGATGAATTTGTGAGGTATCCTATTTGACTAACATTTCAAAAAGTGTCACTATCCCAAAATAGGATAGTCAAACCTTGTATCCAAGTTTCGTAAGATGTTTGAACGTTTGTTATAATTTAAAATGTTTCTCAGAAAGGGGGTGAAAGTTATGAAAAAAATTATTTATATTCTTCCTTTGTTTTTAATTCTCGGTTTTGCTTTTCCTCTTTTAGCTGCAAATAATGTTCAGGTAACCAGCCAGACGGCCAGACAAACAAATGTTTCGGAAGTTTCATCCGAAAGTTCTGTCCAAAACAGAAACCAGGTTATGACTCAAAATGAAGGGGAAGAATCAGGGTTGCAAGTTGAAACTGCGGAGAAAGAAGGCACTGAATCGGGGCGAGGAGAAGGATTTCTTAAAAGAAGCCCTGTTGCTTTGGAACATATGAGCGCGGTTGCCTTAAAAGTACAAGAACTCCTACAGTTAAGAACTGAAGGTGGAATTGGAGACCAGGTTAGGCAGATTGCCAGAGATCAGATTCAATCCCAAATCCAAATTCAAGAGCAGGTGGATAAAGTAGACTCAAGAGGAAAACTGGTAAAACTTTTGTTGGGTCCGGATTATAAAGCGCTTAAAAATATAAATCAGCTTATGGAGCAGAATCGGCAAAGAATTCAATTATTGCAAGAACTTCAGAACCAGTTGGTGAGCCAAGTTGACAAGATAAACATTGAAGAAACCATACAGGCTTTGATTCAGGAGAATACATCCTTGCAAGAAGCGATTTCTGCAGAAGAAAAAACAAAAAGTCTTTTGGGCTGGTTTTTGAAGCTGTTTGTTAAGTAGGTTTTATAACACCAACAACAAAAAAAGCCCCGCCATCTTTTCGCGGGGCCAAAAGTCGTTCTGACTTTTAAATATCTTGGGTCGTTTAAAGCAAGCTCTTTTTGGACTTAGTTTTTACCTCAATTCTTTTTGGCTTTGCTTCTTGGGCAATTGGTGCTTTAACAACAACAATACCGTCGGCAACTTCGGCACTGATTTTGTTCGCATCAACTGCTCTGGGCAAAGTGGTTGTGTAGTCAAAGTAGCTTGCTCTTTGCTGTCTGTAGACAACTTTTTTCTTGGCTTTTTCCTCCTTTTTTTCTTGGGATTCAGCCTTAATTCTTAAAACTCCGTTTTCAAAGGTTACATCCACTTTATCTGAAGGAATGCCGGGAACGGCAGCCTTAACAACGATATCGGAGTCTGTTTCGTAGACATCCAACCCTTCATTTACGCGAATTTGAGGCCAATCCTCTTCCTCCTCAAAGGTAGGGAAGAATCTGTCCGAAATCCAAGGTGAAAAGGGATTATATTTAATTATCGGCATAAATATGGTCACCTCCTTTCTTAATATATTAGCAGTCTACTATGTCGAGTGCTAATTTGTCAAGAAGGTTTTTTATATAAAAAGGTTTCTGAAAGTCAGACCAACGAAGACAATAAAGAAAATAAAACCTGTAAAATAGACCAAAAGCAAAGGAAATGAAGCTTGATAGTGTTTTTTCAGGCTTTTTTTATTGAGAAAATAAATTAGAGGAAAAGCGACCATCATCGAAACGGCATTCAAAATTGCACTCAAAGTTAGAAGTGCCCTTGGCTCTCCAAAACCCAAAAAAAGAATTATTGTGCCAAGGGCAATTTGAGCCCAAAGGGCGATATAAAAAGCTAACGAGGGGTTTGTTTTTTGGCCGGGTTTATAAAAAAGTAATAAAAAGTTTTCGGAGATTATCCTTGATGATGATTCCAGTACGCCTATTTGTGTTGAAAAAAGCATTAAAGCGGCTATTGCCAAAAAACCAATCCCCAAAGCCGGTCCAACACGGTGGCTTAATATTGATCCTTGTTGGAAAAGAAAATCTATCCCGACAGCGTCAGCATTTCCAAAAACAAGACTTTTGGCCAGAACCGCTAAAAGAATTATCGTTGCCAAACCCAAGAACCAAAAAACAACAAAGTGTTCCCCGGTAACCAGCCTCCACCACTTTTTCCACAAAGAATAATTTTCCTCGTTATCTTCAAAACTGAAACCACTAAGAGTTATAACCTTTTTGCCTGGGGCAAATAATGACGTTATTTTGCCGGCAAATTTGCCCATACCAAAGCCTTTTTCTTTAATGTTATAAGACTGGGCAAGATTTAGATTTCCCCCGGCACCGGAGTAGGCAAAGGCTCCAAGAAAAGAAGCTAAGGCTACACCCGGTGGAAAAAACCACCAACCCTGCCCCTTTCCAATTAGCCCCAAACCTGTTTCGACCCAATCAGTCTTTTTTGTAACAAGAACAACCAATAAAACAATAAAAGGAAGTCCAATTGCAATAACGGCTTTTTGTACAAATTCCATTGTGCGGTAAAGAGTTTCTCCCAAAGTAAGAACAATACCGGTCAAAAGTAAAAACCCCATTGTGAGAAGATTATTGAAAGGCAAGTGGAATATGGTAGAAAAGATTTCCGAGGCAGCAGAGGAAAACCCGGGTAAAGACCAGGGGATTAAAGTGGAAAAAATAAACCACAAAGGAAGCCAGGAAATTAATTTGGATAGTCCCACAAAAACACTTTCTCCCCGAGCCAGGGTAAACCTCATAATTTCAAGATTTAAAACATATTGAAAAGAAATTCCCAGAAAGGCCCCCCAAATAAGTCCCATCCCCCAAAGAGCCGAAAGATATGGCCACATTATAAGTTCTCCACTTCCCAGAGCCAACCCCAGAAGAACAAAAGAAGGACCCATGGTTTTTAAGAATTTAGGCGGAGTAGGCAATTTATGTTTGAGTTCCATGCTCAACTTGGTAAAATCATATTACCAGGAAATTTAACCGCAACAAAATAAATTCTATGGTTAGGAATTTGTTGACATGTTTTTACAGGATTAATACATCGCAAAAAAATCTGATATACTTTTTCGGTGAACAAAAAATACCTAATTGGAACAATTTTTCTTATTATCTTTGTTGTTATCGGGGGAATTGCCGTTTTTTCTTCAAAAAAACCCGCAGTAAATAAGCCATTGGCAACTGATGTTCCAACCTTTACAATTAAAACATCGGAAGAACCGGTTTCTACGGCTTCTCCCGGGACGGTTATGGAAACGGATAAATTAATAATTGATGACGAAGTAGTAGGAACGGGAGCTGAGGCTGTCTCCGGTAAGAAGGTTACGGTTCATTATACGGGAACTTTGACCGATGGAACGAAGTTTGATAGCTCTCTTGAGCGCGGAACTCCATTTAGCTTTAATTTGGGAGCGGGGGAAGTTATTGCCGGCTGGGACCAGGGGGTTTTGGGAATGAAAGTTGGAGGAAAAAGAAAACTTACAATTCCTTCTTCCTTAGCATATGGACCCAATGGAATTCCGGGGACAATTCCCGGCGGGGCCACATTAATTTTTGAAGTAGAACTTCTAGATGTTGAATGAACAAAATAACTGCCAAAAAATTCTTTAAAAAACACGCTCCCCTGATAAGTATTTTGTTTGCAATTGTGGTTTCGGTAGTTGTTTTTATTTTTAGGGACAACCTAGTAAGTCTTCAAAATTACGGATATTTAGGCCTTTTTTTGCTTAGTATTTTGGGAAACGCAACCATAATCCTGCCGGTTCCCATTATTCTTACGGCATTCATTGGTGGTGCTGTTTTTAATCCCTTAATTGTTGGGGTAGTAGTTTCTTTGGGGGCAACTATTGGGGAGTTGACAGGTTATCTTGCGGGAATTGGAGGAGGAGTGATTATAGAAAAAGATCCCAGAGTAGGAAAAGTAAAAAAATGGATGGAAAAGTACGGGCTTTGGACACTTTTTGTTTTGGCGGTTATTCCAAATCCTCTTTTTGATTTAGCGGGAATTGTGGCGGGTGCAACCAAAGTTCCGGTATATAAATACTTTTTGGTAGTTTGGCTGGGAAAGTTTGTTAAATTTGTAAGTATTTCGTTTCTGGGTGCAGGTTCGATTAATTTAATAGACAGGTTTGTTTAAAGCTTCCTTTTTCTGTAAACTTCCACTATGACAAAAAAATTCTTTAAATCACGTAATGGGAAAATCCCCCTACCTATATTTTTTCCTGATGCCACACGTGCGGTGATTCGTTCAATCGATACGACCGACCTGATTGGTACCAAAACCAAAGGAATTCTTGTGAACACTTTTCATCTTTGGCAGGGGCTTGGAAGCGATGTTGTTAAAAAGTTTGAAGGGATTGGGGGTTTTATGGGTTTTAACGGCGGAATAATTTCCGACTCCGGGGGATTTCAGGTAATGTCGGTAATCAAATCCGGTGTGATTAAAGGAAAAGTTACGGATGAAGGAGTTGTTTTTTATCCGTCAAGAAACAAGAGAAAGGTTTTGACTCCCGAAAAATCAATTAAATTTCAGCTTGATTTAAAAACCGATATGGTGGTGGCACTTGACGATTTTACTGATCCTAAGGCCAGCTATGATGAGGCAAAAATTTCGGTTGAAAGAACAATAGATTGGGCCAAAAGGAGCAAAAAGGAATTTTTAAAAATTTGTAAACAAAAAAACTTAACAGAAAAAGAAAGACCGTACATTTTAGGGGTTGTCCAAGGAGGTAAATTTCAAGACCTTAGAAAAACCTGTGCACAGGAATTAGCAAAAATTGGTTTTGACGGATTTGGGTACGGGGGCTGGCCGATTACGGAAGAGGGAAACTTTGATATGGAAAGTGCCCTTACAATAGCCCAAAATACTCCTAAGGGTTATTTTTTGTATGGTCTGGGAATTGGTAAGCCTGAAGAAGTAGTTGCTTTAGTAAAATTGGGCTACAACATTTTTGACTGTGTTCTTCCTACCCGAGACGGGCGGCACGGAAGGCTTTATGTTTTTAACGCCAACTCAATCGATACGATTGATATATCAAAAGATAATTTTTATTCATTCCTTACACCTTCCAAGGAAAAATACTTCTCGGATCCCTCTCCGGTAAGTGGTGCATGTGATTGTTTGCTTTGCACAAAGTACTCAAAGGCGTATTTGGCACATTTGTTTCGGGTAAAAGATTTTACTGCCGGGAGGCTGGCAACAATCCATAATTTGCGCTTTTACTCCATTCTTATGGAAAAACTTCGGGTAGGACTTGACATAGGCTAACTTCTACGTTTATACTTCGGCACTGATATGGAAGAAGTCCAAAATCCTGAAACACAAACCCAGGCTACTCCTCAAGAAACGGAAACAAATTCCTCAAACGGAGTTTCTTTCCCCACGGTTAACGACAAGAAAAAGTCCGGTGGATCAAAAACCCTTTTAATTATTGCAGTTTTGATATTGGTCGGAATTTTGGGATTTGTAATTTACAAAAGCGCCAGCAACAAAAATGATGAGGCCATGACCGAGCCGACCCCATACGAAAACATGGCAAGCCCTCTTCCTGAGGAGGCAATGGAAGCAAGTCCTGTGGCAAGTGCTACCCCCTCAACAGCAGAAAAAGGAGAAATTAAAATCCAAGTTCAAAACGGAACAGGAATAGCCGGGGAGGCCGCTTATCTTCAAACCCAGCTTAAGGATTTGGGGTATACGGATATAGCAGTAGGAAACGCAGCAAATCAGGACTTAACCGCAACTCAGGTAAGTTTTGCCAGTACGGTTCCGAGCAGTGTTGTAACGGAAATTACCAACGAACTTAAATCGATTTACCAAAGTGTTACTACGATAACGGCAACCTCCACAACTTATGATGTAGTTGTAATAACCGGTCTTAAAAAAGGTGCAACCCCAAAACCGGCAGCCACACCCCAAGCCACACCTGAAGCAACAGCAACACCATCACCAACCCCAACAGCTACTCCTTAAGTTCCTTCGTGATACAATTGATTTATGGGTAATATTGCTAGTATTGCCAAGTTATTTGTGGGAAGATTCGATTTTAACATTGGTCATATTTCTTTCTCTCTGCCGTATATTCAGGCCGCCTTAATAGTTTTCTTGATTTTTCTGCTTATAGTCAGTCTGGCTCAACTTCGCAGGCATTTTGTCAATTGGTCTGCCAAGGGAGCAATTTTTGGGATCTTTTTCGGTTTTTTGCTGGCACTTATTCTGGAAGGTTTTTTGATAATTGGAGGAAGAACCGCATTAACCGGAGTTTTGGGTTGGAAAAACGCTCCTGCGCCAATTTCTCTGGCTCTTGATGCAGGTAGAAGCAAGCTAATTCAAGTGTTGGGGATAAAAGACCAAATTCCTTCAAGTTTTGCAAAGGATAATGCAAGCGTTTCCGGAGCAATTGAGGTTCTTCAAAGTCTTAATCCTGATGACACAAAACAGGTAAAGGCCATCTTCTGTCAACCATAAAAAGCCGGTTTGTGATAATCTTCAGACAAGTACAGTCCCAGTTTTTTTGGGAAAATAGGCTATAATTTTAGGTATGCAGGAAACTTTACAAAAAATTGAGGAACTTACAACTCGCCTTAATAAACTTATAGAGGTTGTTAATCTTCCTGCCAAAAAAGAAAAAATTAAAGAACTTGAGATTAAGGCCTCCGAACCTTCACTTTGGGATGACCCAACCAATGCCAAGGCAGTAACTCAAGAACTTTCCGATTTAACGAAAGAGGTTGAAGAAATAACCGGTCTTTCGGGAACTTTAGAAATACTAAGAGAAGTTCCGGACGAGGGGGAAACCAAGCGCACAGAAAAGACTTTGGATAAGCTTGAACTTATGAGTTACCTTTCGGGTGAATACGATTCCAAAAATGCCCTGGTTTCTATCCATGCGGGGCAAGGGGGAACAGAGGCAATGGATTGGAGCAACATGCTTTATCGCATGTATTTGCGTTTTTGTGAACGGAGAGGTTGGTCTACACAAAACCTGGATTACACTGCCGGAGAGGAGGCAGGAATTAAAAGCGTTACTTTTAAAGTTACAGGGCATTACGCTTACGGCTACCTTAAAGGTGAGGCCGGAACCCATAGGCTTGTCAGGCAATCTCCTTTTAATGCGGATAAGCTTCGTCAGACCTCGTTTGCCCTTGTTGAGGTTATGCCGGAATTGGCGGATGTGGATTTAAAGGATGTCCAAATAAAAGATGAGGATTTGGAATGGCAATTTATCCACTCCGGAGGCCACGGAGGCCAAAACGTAAACAAAGTTGCAACAGCGGTTAGACTTACACATATTCCAACGGGGATAGTTATAACTGCCTCAACCGAACGCTTTCAGGAACAAAACAGAAAAATTGCACTTGAGCTACTCAGAGGAAAACTCTGGCTTTTGCAGCAAGAGGTTGCCAAAGGGGTCAGGAAAGAAATTAAGGGGGACTATCGGCCCGCTTCCTGGGGAACTCAAATCAGAAGCTATGTTCTTCACCCCTATAAAATGGTCAAAGACCTAAGAACAGACATTGAAACCGGCAACACCGAAGCGGTTTTGGATGGTGAAATTGACGAGTTCGTCGACGCAGAACTGAAAATCAAAAATTAGCCATATCTTGCCTTTGCATTTTGATTTATCTATATGCTATATTGAGCTAAGTATATGGAAACTCAAAAACCAACTACCCCATTAACAAACAACGCAACTAAAAATAGTCTTAAAAAAATCTGGCCATATATTTTGGGTGGATTTTTGGTAGTTTTAGCAGGAGTTGGGACGGCCTGGCTGATTAGCGGGGGAATGACAAAAAATACCACTTCCACTTCTGTGCCGGGAGTCAAATCAACAGCAAACGAAGCTGGGGCTTTGGATCCTGATGTAAATTATGACACGGCGGAGGGGACACTTCAGGAAGGCGGACTAAACGGGGAAGGAACTTACCACTTGGTTCGCGAGGGAGGGGCTTCCAAAAACGTATATCTTACCTCAAGCGTTGTTGATCTTGGTCAATTTCTAAACAAAAAAGTTGAGATTTGGGGTCAGACCTTGGCTTCCAAAAAAGTAGGTTGGCTAATGGATGTAGCCAAAATTAAAGTTTCTCCTTAAAAAGCGATTAATACTGGCATTTTTCCTCTTAAATTGATACTCTGAAGTACTGCTTTATATGCCCAAAGAAGAAAAAGTCATAATTCATTTTAAAGGAGTCACCAAAAAGTTCGGTTCTCTTGTGGCTTTAGACAATGTCTCTTTTGATATTAAAAAAGGTGAATTTGTATATATTACCGGCCCTTCAGGAGCCGGAAAAACTACAATATTGAAGTTGATCTTAGGACAGCTTACTCCTGAGAGTGGAGAGGTTGTAGTGGACGAAACAAAAGTACCCGGCCTTTCGAGTAAAGACATCCCGGCTTTTCGTCAGAAGATAGGAACCGTTTTTCAGGATTTTAAAGTTCTTCCGGAACGTACGGTTTATGAAAATGTGGCGGTTGCTCTGGCTGTGGTGGGCCTGCCGGAAAACGAATGGGAGGATCGGGTAAAACACGTTTTAACGCTGAGTGGGCTTTCGGCTCAAATTAATCTTTTTCCAAGCCAGCTTTCAGGCGGGGAACTTCAAAGGGTCTCCTTGGCACGGGCTTTGGCTGTTAACCCCAAAATTATTTTGGCGGATGAGCCGACAGGAAACTTGGATTGGGAAACCTCAGACAAATTAATGGAACTTTTTGAAAAGATAAACAAGGAAGGCAAAACCATAGTTATGGCAACCCACAACTTGGAAATTGTTAAGAAATTTAAAAAAAGAGTTATCAACATCGTGAGTGGTACAATTAGTAAGTAAATGAAAAACCATTTCAAAACCGCATGGAGTTATGTCAGGCGTTCGCCTTTCCAGGCAATTGCAGCTACGTTTGTTTTGACTCTGACATTTTTTGTTGCAACGATTGTATCGGTTTTAGTTTACTCCTCCTCAAAACTGATTACCTATTTTGAAACACGGCCTCAGGTAATTGCGTTTTTGATATCGGATGCAACAGATTCAAGCATTGCCGAACTTCAACATAAACTTGAGTTGGATACACACATAAAAGACATAAAGTATGTAAGCAAAGAAGAAGCACTGTCGATTTATAAGAAGGCCACAAGCGACAATCCGCTTTTGGGCCAGCTTGTCAGTCCTTCAATTTTCCCCGCATCTTTGGAGTTTTCGGTTACGGACTTGTCTTTTGCACAAGGAATAATAGACAAAGTAAAGACAGAGGCAGTGGTTGACTCCGTGGGCTTTACGGCCGCTCTTGGGGGAGAGGAAAGTCTTAATGATGTTGTAACAAGGCTTAAAACCGTGACCACATACGTTCGAATAGGAGGAGTTGTCTTTGTGGGGCTTCTTTTTACAACCTCCCTTGTGGTTCTTCTTATAATAACCAGTATGCGCGTGGTGGGGAGAAGAGAAGAAGTCGAAATCCTAAATCTTATTGGAGCCACCAAAAAATTCATCAGAAGCCCGATTATTCTAGAAGCTTTTATTTATACTTTTTTTGGGGTAATTTTAGGCTGGGCAGTATCTTTTATAGCAATACTTTATTTGGCTCCCAGTGCGGTTTCCTATTTTGGAGAAATTCCGGTTTTACCCCGTGACGCTTTGGGAATTTTTGAACTTTTCGGCATAACTTTAGGAATTGAACTTATCGTGGGGGCCATTTTAGCCCTTTCGGGAAGTTTAATTACAATCTCAAGAGTTAAAAAAGCCAGATAAATGTTTAAGTATGGATCTATATGTTAAAAAAAAACTTCTTTTCTTTCCGATATTCATAATTTTTCTTCTTGCGGCTAATTTTGTTCGTGCCCAAACCTGCAGCAATCAGTCGGAATGTAATGATTTAATAAAGCAATATTCGGATCAGATATCAATTCTTCAGGGTCAGGCAAATACTTTAAAAAATCAAATATCTCAGTTTGATGTACAAATTAAGCTAACCACTTTAAAAATAGCCCAGACGGAAGACCAAATTGCCCTTTTGGGAGGAAGAATTGATCAATTGGGGGATTCACTGGACGCACTAACCGCCGCATTTTCTTCAAGGGCAGTGGAAACTTATAAACTTTCCAAATTTGAAAATAATTTTATGTTTATTCTTTCGGCAGATGATTTAAGCGAAGCTGTGTCAAGATTCCATTATCTTCAAAAAATCCAGGAGGAAGACAGAAACTTGTTGGATAAACTGCAAAGCGCGCAAACCACATACGAAGGACAAAAAGCCGACCAGGAGACTTTGCAAAAACAACTGCAGGCACAACAAGCCAACTTAAACGCCCAAAAAGCTGCCAAAAACAGTCTTCTTGCGGCAACCAAAAACGATGAAGCGAAATATCAATCTCTTCTTTCCCAAGCCAAAGCTCAGCTTTCGGCTTTCCAAAGCTTCGTCTCAAGGCAGGGAGGGGCTTCAATCCTTTCCAATCAAACAAAATGTAACGATTGGGGATGTTACTATAACCAAAGGGACTCCCAATGGGGAAACATCGGCTTAGGGGGCTCCCCTTATTCAATGGCCAATTATGGATGTTTGGTTACATCCGTTTCAATGGTGGCCAGCCATTACGGAAAGGGAATTAAACCTAACGATATAGCCGTAAGCGGGGACGCCTTTGTTCCGGGAACGGGATATTTGTATCACTCTTTTACGGCTAACGGCATATCAGTGTCAATTTCAAGCGTTTCCAAAAGTATAATAGACTCGGAGCTTTCAGCGGGAAGACCTGTGATAGCCGGTCTTTATGGAGGGCCGGATCACTTTATAGTTATTACCCGAAAAGATGGGGATAACTACATAATGAGAGACCCGTTTTTGGAAAACGGTGCCGGTTCTGACGGGAATGGCAGACCTCTGACAGATAAATACAGCTTTTCAGACATAAGCAGTCTTAGATTGGTTAGTTTTAATTAAAATAGTAATATTAGTTGGTTTACGATAATCCTAAACTTCAGTTATGATAAAGAAAATTTTATTTTTCTGCTTAATTTATGTTACCGCTCTTTTTTCATTTACAACTTTGGTAGATGCACAAGTAGTTATCAATGAGTTTGTTCCTGATTCGGATCAGGAGTGGGTAGAGTTTTACAATGCCAGTGCTTCGGCAGAGTATATAAAACTTTACTATGTAGATGATGACACGGATTTTTTGAGTGATTCCGGATCCAGTTCCAAGAAACTATTAACAAATCTAAATATTGCCAATCCAAAATTCCCAACCATTGACACTTCATCATTTTTAAACAACTCCGGCGACTGGGTGGTTTTATTTGATCAAAATGGAAACTTGATAGATCAATATCAATATAATTCCGATCCCGGTAGAGACATATCCTTTGGGAGGTACCCTGATCGCACGGGTTCTTTTTCTGTTTTGGCCTATACAACTAAAGCAGATGCAAATTCGACACCTCAAACCCCAGTTCCAACTCCAACTCCCACTTCTACCCCAAACCCAACCGATCCTCCCACCCCCACATCGACTCCAACTCCTTCCCCTAGTCCTACACTCATGCCAACCAAAAGTCCAACACCTTTAGCTACTAAAACACCAATTCCCACGGAAAGCGGATTTCCGGAGAAAGTTGTTTTGGGTGAGAGTTCAATCTTTCCTACACCCATTGAATCTGAGACTGAAAGTTCCGGGCGGAAGTTTCCCCTTTTTGCTCTTTTTTTGGTTATTTTAGGGCTTGGTCTTAGCGGTTTTTCTGTTTTCGCTATTATTAAACACAACAAAAAAAGCTATAATGTTGAGAGTGAAAAGAAAGATAATCCTGTTTCTTAATCTTTGGCTGCCCGTTTTTTTATGGGCTACTCTAATTTATAAATTTTCTTCTGGAGCGGTTCCGGTTGCCTCAAGTATTTATTGGCAAGACTTTGCCGTCAAAAAAATTGGACACTTTCTTCTTTTCGGCATATTTGCCGTTTTGATTTATCGGGGTTTAACGGGAGGAGGAATGGAACGCAAAAAAGCGGCCATTTGGGCGGTAGTTTCGGCATTTTTATATGGAGCTATGGATGAATTTCATCAAATGTATACTCAGGGTAGAGAATCCCGGGTAAGAGACGTTTTTATAGACGGAATTGGGGCTGCCACAGTTCTTTATTTTATTTATAGATTCTTACCCAAGTTTCCTAAAAAAGTTCAATTGTTTCTGATACAATTTGGAATTAGTTAAATGAAAAAAATATTAGTTACAGGGGGAGCAGGGTATATAGGAAGCTTCATGGTTCGGGAACTTAAGAATAAGGGTTTTGACGTTGTTATTTTGGATAACCTGTCCCAAGGGCACAAGGAATCCGTTAAAGATTTCAGGCTAGAGCAAATCGACCTGGTTACGGAAAAAGACAAATTGGACACATTTCTAAAAGAAGAAAAGTTTGACGGAGTAGTCCACATGGCAAGTTTTATCCAAATGGGGGAGTCTTTCACCAATCCCGCCAAATACTACAAAAACAACGTCGGAGGATTTATAAACCTATTGGATTCACTGAGGGAAGCAGGAACAAATAAAATAATTGTTTCTTCAAGTGCCGGAGTTTATGGAAACCCCTCAAAAGTTCCGATAGAAGAGATCGATCCCAAAAACCCTCTAAACCCTTACGGAGAAACAAAATACATTATGGAAAGAATGCTTGAAGATTATGATGAAGCTTATGGAATAAAATTTATGGCTATCAGATATTTTAACGCGGCAGGAGCCAATCTTGATGGAAATATTGGGGAGGATCACCCGGAAGAAAGCCACTTAATTCCAAATATAATCAAGAAAGCTTTGGCGAGTGAAGAAATTGAAATTTTTGGCAAAGATTACGATACTCCGGACGGAACGTGTATCAGGGATTATATCCATGTATTGGATTTGACCGAAACCCATTCTATGGCAATGCAGAGATTGCTTGATGGGCAAAAAAGTAACATTTACAACGCCGGAATAGGCAGAGGATATTCAAACAAGGAAGTGCTGGAAATGGTAAAAAGCGTTACGGGTTTAACTTTAAATGTAAAATATGTGGAAAGAAGACCGGGGGACGCGGGTGCCCTTTATGCTTCAATAGATAAAATCAAAAAAGATTTTTCCTGGGAGCCGAAATACGGATTAAAAGAAATTATCGAGTCGGCATATGCTTGGCATAAAAAATATCCTCGGGGGTATGCTAAGATTGTATAATGCGACTTTTTAAGGCTTTAAGACATTTATTTTTCCCCCACGAAAGCAATAACCAGAAGGCGAAAATTCTTCATTCTTCCAGTCTTTCGTTATTCGTTTTCGGTCTTATCGTTTTTCAAGTCATTCTGGGGATTGCGGACAAATCATTTCCCAAAGTTTTAGGCTACGCTGCCAACATCTCCCCCTCTGAGGTTATAAGACTGACAAATGAACAAAGAGCAGCAAACGGGCTGGGGGCACTAACCGAAAATTCCTCCTTAGATGGGGCCGCTCTTGCCAAAGGACAGGACATGTTGGCTAAAGATTATTGGGCACATTTTGCGCCGGACGGGACCTCCCCCTGGAGTTTTTTTCTTAAGTTTGGCTATAAATACAGATATGCGGGGGAAAACCTGGCCAGAGATTTTTCGGATGCGGGTTCTGCCGTTGCCGCCTGGATGAATTCGCCGACCCACAGAGAGAATATTTTAAATTCCAACTATAAAGAAATCGGCATAGGAGTGGTTGAAGGAAGTCTTTTGGGAGCGGACACAACCATTATTGTTCAGTTTTTTGGAACTCCTCTTACAGGGGAACCTTCTATTCCTGTTGCGGAAGCAAAAAGTGAAATTTCAACACCCAAACCCGTTGCCACGGCTGCCGCCGTTTCCACGCCGGTTCCTACTCCGACTCTGGTTCCCACACCCAGCTTAAGTCCGGATGTTATTTATAAACAAGGAAGTTCGGCCGCCTCCGTATCGCTTATTTCTCCTTTTGGTTACACCAAAAATATTACACTTTTGGTAACCGGAATATTAATTTTGGTTTTATCAATCGATCTGGTGGTGGTAAAAAGACGTAAACTTGCCAGAATCGGGGGAAGAACATTGGCACATTTGGCCTATTTTGGTATGATTTTAGCAGTGATATTAATATTAAGGGCGGGGCAGATTATATGAAAGATTTTAGCAAACATCTATCGCACTATATGGCTCTTTTCGGAATACTTATTGCCGGATTTGCAGGGCTGATTCTTTTTTCGTATGACAGAAAGTTTCAGGTTGCCGTTGCGGCTGCTTTATCCGCTTCCTACATAGCTTGGGGGATAACTCATCACTATTTGCATAAGGATTTGCACATAGAAACCTTTATTGAGTATTTGGTAATTGCCATATTGGGTTTTGTAATAATTTTTTCATTAGTCCTTAGGACGTGATATACTTCAAACATGCCTAAAACCAGCAAAATAAGAAAAGCCGTTATCCCCGCAGCCGGCTTTGGCACGCGCTTTTTGCCCCAGACCAAGGCCATGCCCAAAGAAATGCTTCCGATAGTTGATAAACCGGTAATCCAATATGTTGTGGAGGAGGCAGTGGAAAGTGGAGTAGAGGACATAGTAGTGGTAACAGGTGCTTCAAAAAGGGCAATAGAAGACCATTTTGACAGTCCAAATGCCGATCTGGTAAACAATTTGATGGCTGCCGGAAAGGAAAAACAATTGCAGGAGCTCAGGAAAATTGCCGAAATGGCCAATTTTATCTATGTCCGTCAAAAAGGAGCCTACGGGAACGGAACCCCTGTCTTAGCTTCCGAGGCCGTTATCGGAAAAGAGAGCTTTGCGGTTATGTGGGGCGATGAGTTTATCAAGTCGGATCCCCCCAGACTAAAACAAATGATAGATGTTTGGAACAAATTCGGAGGAGTCGTAATTTCGGGAGTCAGGATAGAAAGCAGGGATAATCTTTCCAGGTACGGTATTGCAGAGCTGGAGCCTGTTGAGGACAAGGTTTTCAAGATTAAAAAAATTGTGGAAAAACCTCTTCCTGAGGAAGCTCCTTCAAACTTGGCTACGCATGGAGCATATATTCTGCCCCCCGAGATATTTCCTGCTTTAAGGAAATTAAAACCCGGCAAAGGCGGAGAAATATGGCTTGTGGACGCAATAAACATTCTTCGGGAGGAGGGAATTCCGATTTATGCCTGTGAGATTACTAACGGAAAGTATTACGATACTGGCAATAAAATTGAGTATTTAAAGACTGTTGTTGAATTTGCACTAGACCACCCCGATATTAACGGAGACTTCAGACAGTACCTCAAAAGCCTCAATTTGGATTAAAAAGTAGTATAATCTCTTTGACTATATGGGAGAGAAAAACGGTTTATTTACCAGTCCTACGCTTGGAAAAATCGAAAATAATCGGGTTATTGAAGAAATATCTAAATTTATGGAAGCGGATCCGGATTCTCACTACAAGGTGGTTATAGGTACGGATTCGCAAGGAAGAAAAATAAACGGAAAAAGCCAAATTGATTATGTCACCGCCATAATAGTACACAGAGAGGGGCGCGGGGCAAGATATTTTTGGAAGAAAGAAAAAGTAATTCAAAAACCGATTCTGCGGGACAAAATATACAGAGAAACCTTAATGTCCATAAGTACCGCTTCGGAAATGGTGCCGGAACTCCGAATGGCAATTTCGGCTGCAGTTTATGATTTTGAGATTCATGTGGATGTGGGGGCTTTTGGACCGACCAGGGACATGATCAAAGAGGTTACTGGTATGGTTAGGGCCAACGGCTTTGAGGTTAAGACAAAACCCGAAAGCTGGGGAGCTTCATCAGTTGCAGACAAGCACACTTAAGTTATAATATACATTATCTATGAAAGGCGTGATTTTGGCGGGAGGCTTGGGAACCAGACTTTATCCTCTTACTTGGGCGACAAATAAACATTTACTTCCGGTTTATGATAAACCCATGATTTTTTACCCGATTCAGACATTGGTCCGTGCCGGAATTAAAGATGTTTTGGTGGTTACAAGTGGACCCCATGCAGGGCATTTTTTGAGAGTTCTGAAAAACGGAAAAGAATTGGGTTTGGATCATCTTGAGTACGCTTTTCAGGAAAGAGCCAATGGGGGAATTGCCGATGCGCTTTCTTTGGCCAAAGACTTTTCGGACAATAAGTCGATTGCCGTAATCTTGGGAGACAACACTACCGATGCTGATGTTTCAAAAGAAGTTGAATCATTTAAAGACGGGGCATTTGTTTTTCTTAAAAAAGTACCCGACCCGGAACGTTACGGTGTTCCGGAATTCGACGGCAATAAAAAGATAATCAAAATTGAGGAAAAACCTGACGATCCAAAGTCCGACTTTGCTGTGACCGGTCTTTACATTTTTGATTCTAAAGTTTTTGAAATAATCAAAAAGATAAAACCTTCCGAAAGGGGACAGTTGGAAATTACGGATGTTAACAATGAGTATATTAAAGAAGGAAACCTTAATTGGGCCGAACTTAAGGGATTTTGGTCGGATGCGGGAACCTATGCAAGTTTGTATAAAACCGGCAGTTACTGGGCTGCCAAAGAGGGCTATTCGGAAGAGAATACATAAAAATAAATAATGAAACTTCTTGTAACCGGCGGAGCAGGTTTCATAGGCTCCAACTTTATCAGATATTGGCTGGAAAACCATCCGGATGATGAGATTGTCAATTTGGACAAACTAACCTATGCAGGTCACATTGAATCTACAAAAGATTTTTCAGACCATCCAAACTATAAATTTGTCAAAGGGGACATATGTAATCCTTCGGATGTAAGCAAAATCACCTCCGGAATCGATATTCTGGTACATTTTGCGGCAGAGACCCACGTAGACCGATCAATAGTCGGTCCTGATGATTTCGTCGTTACCAATGTTGTTGGGACACAAGTTCTTTTGGATGCTGCTCTTAAAAATAAAATAAAAAAATTCCATCACATTTCCACAGATGAAGTTTTTGGTTCTTTGGATTCCGGTTCCGAAGAAAAGTTTAATGAAAATACAATTTATTCTCCCCGAAGTCCTTATGCCGCATCAAAGGCTTCTTCGGACCACCTGGTCAGGGCATATTTTCATACTTTTGGCCTGCCCATAACCATTACAAATTGTTCAAACAATTTCGGCCCGTTTCAGGATCCGGAAAAGTTTATTTCCAGAATGATTACGGACCTGATTGAAGGGGAAAAGGTTAAAATCTACGGGGATGGAAAAAACGTCAGGGATTGGCTTTATGTTGAAGACCATGTCAGGGCGATTGAAGCGGTTTTAACAAACGGTCAAGTCGGCGAAACATATCTTGTGGGAGGTTCAACTGAGGAAATAAGTAACCTAAAAGTAGCAACAATGGTTCTTGATCTTTTCAAAAAAGACGAAGATTCAATTAAATTTGTAAAAGATAGGCCAGGGCATGACAAAAAATACGCCATCGATTGGACAAAAATAAATAAATCTCTGGGTTGGAAGCCAAAGTACGGATTTAGTGATTGGTTGGAAAAGACGGTCGAATGGTACAGGAAAAACGAATGGTGGTGGAAACCTTTAAAAAAGACTGCTGAGGAACTCTACGAGAAAACAGGACAATTATGATTATGCCAACAATATGATTATGCTAACAATATGATTATGCCAACAATATGATTATAAAAACGGCAATTCCGGGAGTGTTAATAATTGAGGAGCCAACATATACCGATTCACGCGGTTTTTTCCACGAAATTTTTCGTAAAAATGAATTGGAGAAAGCAACCGGTGTCAAGTTTGACGCTGTTCAGTGGAGTCACTCTTTTAGTAAACCGGGGGTGATCAGAGCAATTCATACCGAAGAATGGAACAAACTGGTTTATCCGGTAACAGGGGTTTTGTATGCGCCTATCGTGGACCTTAGGCCGGAAAGCCCGACGTTTAAAAAGGTTGAATATATTTCTATAGACAATACCAATGAAAAATCTCACCACCACGCTTTATTCCTCCCGGGGGGAGGAATCGGAAATTCCATTTGTGCTTCAGGTAAAAAGGAACTTCATTATATGTATTTAACTGACGAATATTGGGACAATTCAAAAGCTAAAGGGATTGCCTGGGACGATCCGGATTTGGCCATAGACTGGCCGGTTAAAGAACCCATCATTTCGGAGCGGGATAAAAATAACCCCAAATTAAGAGAAATTTTTCCCGACAAATTTACAGAAAAATGAAAAAAATTCTGGTTACCGGTGCTACTGGGTTGGTGGGGTCTAAATTTATAGAACTTTATAAAGATAAGTACAATTTTGCAACTCCTGAATATCCGGTATTTGACTTGACTGACAAGAAAAACGTTTCCGCTTCTTTAAAAAGTTTTCAACCGGAAATTGTGGTTAATTTTGCGGCTTATACCAACGTTGGGGAAGCGGAAAACCAAAGAGGGCAAAAAGATGGCGACTGTTGGGAAATTAACGTTAGCGGTTCAAAAAACATTTTGGAAAACCTTCCCAAAGGATGTAAATTTATTCAGATTTCAACAGATATGATTTTTCCCGGTTCGGAAAAGGACCCCGGACCTTATGAAGAAAATCACTCCACCGACTATCCGGAAAGTGAACTGACCTGGTATGGTTACAGTAAAAACATTGCCGAAAAAGAGGTGATCGCAAAATTCGGAGAAGAGGCAACAATTTTGAGATTAATTTATCCTGTTCGGGCAAAGTACGATTTAAAATTGGACTATCTCAGGAAACCTTTATCTTTATTTGATCAGGGGAAGCTTTATCCCCTGTTTAACGACCAACAAATTTCCATAGCCTCTGTTGATGAAGTGTCCTTGGCTCTGGAAAAAATAATTGACGGAAACTTTAGAGGAATTTTCCATGCGGGAAGTATTAATACCACGACGCCTTTTGAACTTGTTAGCTACATGTTGGAGAAAGTACGCGGAGAAAAAAATGCGGTTGAAGGGGTAAGCATTGACACTTTTCTTAAAGATGCAAAAAACCCAGTCCGATATCCTAAATTCGGGGGGTTAAGTACCCAATGGACGCAAAAAACACTGGGGATTAAATTTAGCAGCTGGCAGGATATAGTGGATAAGATAGCTGCCGAGATTGTATAATACGCTCATATGGCCTTAAGCGTAATAATACTTTCATATAATGTAGAAAAACTTCTAAAAAAGGCTATTCAAGCGGTTTACGATACTTATAAGGATGAGAATCTTCAAATAATAGTGGTGGACAACGCCTCGTCGGACGGTAGCGTCAGGATGGTTAAGAGCAATTTTCCTAAAGTAGATTTAGTCACAAGCAAAACAAATACAGGATTTGCGACAGGTAATAATCTGGCCCGTAAAATCACCAAGGGAAATGTCGTTCTTTTCTTAAACCCGGACACGGAGGTCAGGGGGAATGCTATTAAAAAATGTCTGCAGCTTTTGGAAAGCAAAAGACAGTTGGGGGCAATTACCTGTAAAGTGGAGCTGCCCAACGGAAAACTGGATTATTCCTGCCACAGGGGGCTTCCTACCGTTTGGAACACTTTTTGTTATTGGACGGGTCTTTCCAAACTTTTTCCCGGTTCTTCAATTTTTGCCGGATATAAAGCCACATATAAGGATATGAGTAAGGGACACTATATAGACTGCATCTCGGGCACTTTTTTAATGATCAAAAGAAGTGTTTTGGACAAAATTAATTGGTGGGATACGGATTATTGGTGGAACGGAGAAGATATTGAGATGTGCTACAGAATTAAAAAAGCGGGATACAAAATTTGGTATGAGCCTTCGGAAGTAATGATTCATTACAAAGGCTCCTCCTCCGGGTTATGGTCAACATCAAAAGTTAAAGTTGCCAAGGAAACAAAGATTAAGTCGGCAAGATCGGCGGCCAAAGCAATGAGAATATTTACGGACAAGCACTGGAAAGAGTTGGGGCCAATGCCTGTGATGCTTTTGGTAAAAGTCGGAATTTATCTTTTGGAAAAATATCGTCTTTGGAAAATTGAAAAGGGAATTAATTATGCCTAATATCAAAACTCCGGAAATATCCGTAATTATTTGTACATACAACACCAAGACTCTGACTTGTCAGTGTTTGGATAAACTCAAAGAAAGCATAAGCACACTCGCCAAAAGTGTAGAGGTGATTGTTGTCGAAAACGGGAGTGATGGAACAGGGGAAGTAATTAAAACAAAATACCCTTGGGTCAAACTTTTGGAGCCTAAGGAAAATACAGGATTTGCTAAAGGAAACAATTTGGGATTTAAGCTTTCAAATCCGAAATCCAAATACTTACTGCTTCTTAATTCCGACGCTTTGGTTAAGCCGGATACGCTGACAAAAACTGTTGATTTTATTGAAGGAAACGAAGATTGTGATGTTTTGGGATGCAAACTTATTCTTGGCAACGGAAAAATTCAAACAAGCGGCGGATATTTGCCCACACCATTTTCTGTTTGGGCCTGGATTTGGGGACTGGACATAATTCCTTTTGTCGGTAAATTAATTAAACCTTTTCATCCCAGGAATCTGAGTTTTTTCAAAGAGGATAGGGAAATTGGTTGGGTGATGGGTGCATTTCTTTTTATGAAGCGCGAAGTATTGGAAAAAACCAAAGGTTTTGATGAAAATTTTTTCATGTATGCGGAAGAGGTAGAGTGGTGCCAGCGCATGAAGGATGCAGGTTTTAGGATTTGGTACACACCCGGTTTTTCTATAACACATTTGGATAAATCCAGTTCAAAAGCCGATCCTGAGAAATTGAAAAAGATTTTTAAAGCCGAAATTTTGGGAGTTATCTATTTTCTCCGTAAATATTATCCAAAACAAATTTTTTGGATTTTGCCTGTCATCAAAATCGGTCTTATTGCCCGCATTTTTGCATTTGCTTTGACAGGTAACAAAATGAGAAAGGAGGCATACGTTCAAACTTTAAAGGAAATATGATAAAAATTGCCGTTGTTACAACCGATTTCAATAACCATAAAGACACTGACGAGTGGTTGCGGTCAAGAAGCGTTTTGGAAACAGAAGGCTTGGAGATTCTTTGGTTGGTTGTAGATAACGGCTCAGACACACCGGTAAGCAGTGTAACTTCAAAACACAAAAATGTTGTCTGGATGCAAACCGGAAAAAACTTGGGATTTGCCGGAGGTTTTAACCGCGGGATGAAATATGCAAAAGCCTGGGGAGCCGAGTACACGCTGATTATAAATAACGACACCCTTTTTTCGGATAAAGGTTTGCTGACCAAAATGCTTGAGGTTTTCAAAAATAATCCAAAAGCCGGTATCGTTTCCCCTAAAATTTATTTTGCTCCGGAGTTTGAATTTTACAAGGAACGCTATTCCAAAAAAGACGAGGGTAAAGTTATATGGTATGCCGGAGGAAGTTTTGACTGGAAAAACATCAGATCAGTCCACAGGGGGATAGACGAGGTTGATAAAGGCCAGTATGACAAAACAGAAAAAACGGGCTTTGTCAGTGGCTGTTGTGTTTTGATTTCTCGTGATGTTTTGGAAAAAGCGGGCTTTTTTGAAGAAAAGCTTTTCGCTTATTATGAAGATGCCGACTGGGTAGAGAAAGTCAAAAGAGCCGGTTTTGAGCAATGGTATCAAGGTCAAGCCAGTATCTACCACAAGGTTTCACGAACCGCCGGAATCGGTTCTTCCTGGAGTGACTATCTTATTACCCGAAACAGGCTCTGGTTTGGGTATAAATATGCAAAAGGAAGAACAAAGTTTGCCCTTTTCAGACAATCTCTTAAATTTCTTTTTTTTGGCAGAGCGGCGCAGAAGGAAGGAGTATTGGACTATTACAAAGGCGTATGGGGCTGGAAAAATGCGAAGCAGCCCGAAAAGATTATTTACCCTTTGGATCTTTCCATTGCTATCATTAATTACAAAACAAAAGAACTAACTTTGCAGTTGTTAAAAAGTATTTACAATGAAAAATCCGGTTTTGGGGATACCGGAAAAGGGGCAGAGGTAATTGTTTTGGATAATTCTCCGGATGAACCTTGCAGACGGGAAGTTCTAAAAAACTACCCCCAAGTTAAATTTATTTCAAACGAGGTAAACAACGGTTTTGCTGCAGGCAACAATCAAATGATTGATTATTCACTGGGAAAAAACATCTTATTGGTTAATTCGGATATTGAGGTTAAGCCCGAAGCAATAACCAATCTTCTGATGGCTGTTAAAAAGAAAGGGGACAGGGCTCTTTATTGCGCCAAACTTTTTTTCGGGGACGGGAAGCTTCAGGATTCATGCTTCGCACTTCCCACACCCCGAGGTGCCTTTGAAGAATATTTTTTGGGCAAGGAGGGGAAATATTTTATGTTTGCCCCGAAGGGAAATAACATTATCAGAGTTGAAGGGGCCGTAATGGCGGTTTTTCTCATTCCCCACAAAGTCATTAACGAAATAGGGGTTTTGCAGGAAGAAAGTTTTATGTATTTTGAAGATATTGATTACTGCAGAAGGGCAAAGAAAAAGAAAATTCCTATCTACTATGTTCCCAATGCGGAGTTTATTCATTATCACGGTCAGGCATCCAAAAAGGCAGGACCTGATTTGTCCAATGAGAGGTTGGTCAAGGCTGCAAAGTGGTACCACGGCATGCTTGAGTATTCTTTAATAACGGCTATTCTTTGGCTTGGTCAGAAATGGGGGAAGATAACTACTCCTGTCTCACGATGGAAAAAGGAAGTCTAAGATTTTCTCCACTTTGATATTTCCGCGTGGTTTCCGGAAAGAAGAACTTTGGGAACTTTCCATGTTCGGTAGACTTCCGGTCGCGTGTATTGGGGATATTCCAGATATCCGGGTGTTTTGTGGGATTCGTCAAGCGAAGACTCGTCTTTTCCCAGAACTCCGGGCAGAAGCCTTATAACTGAATCCACCAATACCATCGCGGGGATCTCCCCACCTGTTAATACATAATCCCCAACCGAAACCACCTCATCAGCCAGGTGTTCATGAACTCTATGGTCAACCCCTTCATAGTGTCCTGCGATTAAAATCATGCTCTCAAGTTTTGAAAATTCTTTGGCTTTAGCTTGAGTGTATTTCACCCCTGTTGCATCAAGAAGAATCACTTTGGCTTTTTTGTTTTTTAATTTTAAGTCTTTTAGCGCCTGGTCGATAATATCAACCCTAAGAATCATTCCGACTCCTCCTCCATAAGGCCTATCGTCCACATTCCTTCTTTCACTCTCACCCCACTCTCTGAGATTGTGGACATTAATTTTTACCAAACCCTTGCTCTCGGCACGTTTAATTATTGAGGAATCAAACGGCCCCTTAAACATTTCCGGAAAAAGAGTTAAAACGTCAATCTTTATCATAGCCCTTGTATTTTAACAGGCCGATGCGTTAAAGTTAAACAGATGAAAAAAGTAGTTATCGTTATGCCGGCATATATGGAAGCCCTAAATATTGGGCCCATGGTTCACGAGCTTTTTGAAAAAATTTTCCCCCAAATTAAAGATGCTGACATGCACCTTTTAATAATTGATGATTTTTCTCCCGACGGAACAGGGGATATAGTTAAAAAAATACAATCAAAATATAAAAATTTGCATTTGCTTCAGAAGAAAAAAGAAGGCTTAGGCTGGGCATATGTCAGGGGTTTTCAGTATGCAATGGACAAGTTGAATGCAGATGCTGTTATGGAAATGGATGCTGATTTTCAGCACCCGCCCAGCTTTGTGATACCCATGGTGGAGGCCTATCTAAAAGGAGCCGAATATGTGATAGGCAGCAGATATGTTAAAGGTGGATCGGTTCCGAAAACATGGGCCTTGAGCCGAAAAGCGGTCAGTTATTTTGGCAATCTATTTATCAGGATCGCACTTTTAAACTTTAAAGTTCATGATTTAACTACGGGTTTTAGGTTAACTCAAGTCCATGGGGTTTTGGATCAAATAAATTTGGAGAAACTGCGTAAACTGGAGCGTTTTTCCCACAAAGTTGATCTTCTTTATCAATCCCTCAAACTATCCAAAAAGACGGTTGAAGTTCCTCTTGAATTTCACTCCAGGGAAAAGGACAAATCAAAGTTTAACTGGAAGGAGACAGTCTCGACTTTTCAGTTGGCAATTTATTTGGGTATTAAGGATAAAATTAGATTTATTAAATTTGCGGTTGTTGGTTTCACCGGATTTTTGGTTAACTTTCTGGGACTTGAACTTCTGAAACGCTTCGGACTTTCAACTTATTGGGCTACATTTTTTGCAACAGAGGCGGCAATAATATCCAATTTTATCTTTAACAACATTTGGACTTTTAAAGACAAAATCATAACCTCATTTAAAGATCTGGTGGTTCAATTTACTAAATTTAACCTGTCTTCTTTATTTGCAGTAGTTGTCCAGCCTTTCATAGTTTCCGGAGCAACTGGTCTTTTTGGGGATACTCCAACGGTTCATTTACTGTCCCTGATATTTGCCGTTGTCTTTGTGGTGGTTCCTTATAACTACGTTGTTTACAACTTGGTTATCTGGAAAACCTGGAAATTACCCAAGTTTTTAAGAAGAAAATGACCCCTCGGAGTTTAGTCTGAAGCTGCGTAGACCTCAACTGGTAGGACCTTAATCGGTTGGGGAAGATCTGTTTTTTGCGGGACTTCTTCTTTAGGGGCTAAATTTTTTGGTTTTGAGGAATATACTTCCTGAACGGTTCCCTTTGCCAAACCTCCGCAATCAATACAAATGTCTCTTGGAGGAAACATTAAGGTTTCACAATGGGGACATTGCTCTCCCACAAGACTGTACCTTTGTTCTTTTAATCTCCAATGCCTGGCAATTTCCATATCGGTATACCGTTAGTCTCATTTTTCTTTAAAAACCCATGAACTTTCTTATATAAATGGAGCCCAGTTGGAAATCGGCATTACATTTTGGGAGATAAATGCCAGAGAGAAAAGGAAAATAGGAATAATTATTACGGCTAATGCAATTTTAAATTCTCTTTTTACTAAAGAATCCGAAAATGCTACATAAAGAAGCGGAACAAGGGGGAGGCTGTATCTGACCAAATCCCTGTGGGCTATAAATAAGGACAAAACAAAGAAAACTAACCCAAAAGTAGCCAGCTCATACTCTTTTTTTCGGAAAAGTTTATAAACTCCGACTGAGCCAACAGCATAAACAAAAATTATTTCTTCTAACCAGAAAGTACCCACCCAAGTGGCCGAATAGTTAAAAATTTGGAATGGGGGAAAACCCAAATGAATATTGTCTCCGGAATGAAAATACGCCCAGAAATCCCCCTGGACAACCCCGTAAAATCCGAAAACAGCAACAAGAGCAAGGGGAATGAAAAATATCGGATAGGTTTTTTTGATATTGATTTTTTCTATCCACTTGGCTGCAGAAACAACCTTGTTTTTAAGGGCAGGGAGAAGAAGGAATAAAGAATAGCTTATAAAAAGAAGTATTCCCGGAGATTTGGTCAGCTGGGCAACTGCACCCCAAATTCCTGCCAGGAGATATTTTTTATTTTTAAAGTAAAAAAGAGAAGCTATGATAGCCCCCACAAACAAAGGGTCTGCAGAACCCACCGATCGTACAATCAGCCACCTTGCCGGAAAAACAGAAAAAAGAAAAGTCAGGAAAAGAACTTCTTTTTTGCCTACATATTCCGAAATCAACCTTATGAAAAAGTAAGTTGCAAGAATTGAGGACAGGACTGTAACGGCAAGCATGGCGTAAGGGTAGTTGGTTGCCGTTGCAAAAAGCTTTATCAGAAGCGGGAAAAGGGGAAAGTGGGCGGTATAGTACTCGGTTGAAAGAGGGAACTGGAAAGAAGAAGAAATTTGGCCTTTATCATAAAGGGTTTTGGCGGCAACCAAATATAGAGGGCCGTCATAGTTGGCAACCATTGTGGCCATGCCGTTTTTAGGAAGCGGAACGGTCCAGAAACTGTCCATACGAAAAACAAAAGGAAGCCAAATAAGGATTGTGGGGATAACGGAAAAAGCGGCAGCCGTCAAAACAGTTTTCAGCTTATCTTTCATGACCCTTAGATATTAGCACGATGTAGGCATAATATGCTAGACTGCGTATGTGGCTAGAATGATTGAAAAACTTTCCGTTTTTTTACCTTGCTATAACGAAGAAGAAAATATTGAAAATACGGCCTTAGGTGTCAGAAAAACCCTGGAAGAAGTAGCCAAGGAATGGGAACTTCTGATAATTAACGACGGTTCAACCGACAAAAGCGAAGAAATAGCAAAAAAATTAAACAGGAGTGATCCGAGAATAAAAGTAATTACCCACAGTAAAAACCAAGGCTATGGAGCAACTTTGTCGACCGGATTCGGGTCTTGCAGACACCCGTGGATTTCATTTATAGACTCTGATGGACAATTTGATTTCGGCGAAATTAAAAATTTTTTGCAAAAACAACAAGAAACCAATGCGGATCTGGTTATAGGCTACTACAAAAAAAGACGTGTCTCCTTTTTGAAGATAGTCACTAGTAAAATTTGGGAATATACGGTTTTTGCCCTTTTTGGTCTGAAGGTTCATGACATTGATTGCGGTTTTAAATTAATTTCTAAAAAAGTAATCGACAAAATAACTCCTTTTGAAAGCAAAAGAGGGGCATTTATCAGTAGCGAACTTTTAATAAAAGCAAAAAAAGCCGGTTTTAAGATTTCACAGATTCCCGTAACACATTATCCGCGCACAAAGGGCACGGGTACCGGGAGGAATCTTAACGTGATTATTAGAAGTTTTGCCGATCTTTTAACTCTTTGGAGAAAATTGAAATGAAGACACTTAAAAAGTTGGTACTTAAAGTTAAAAATTTTACCAAGAATAACAAATCAGAGTTTTTGGTTCTTCTTTTTATCCTTTCGGTCGCGGCTTTTACCAGGCTTTACAAAATTGACCAATATATGACTTTTTTGGGGGATGAAGGAAGGGATGTAATTATAGTCAGAAGACTTCTAACCCAGTTTCACCCGCCTTTAATTGGGCCCGGTACTTCGGTCGGGAATATGTATCTGGGTCCTCTCTACTATTATATGATGGCTATTCCCCTTCTTTTGGCAAACTTTTCTCCTGTTGGTCCTGCAGTTCAAATTGCCGTTTTAGGAGTAATTACGGTATTTTTTATCTGGTTTGTGGGCAGGGAGTGGTTCGGAAAAATTACAGGTTTGGTTGCTTCCGGACTTTACGCAATTTCCCCTACGGCAATTGTTTTTTCCAAATCTTCCTGGAACCCCAATATAATGCCTTTTTTTGCTCTTTTATCAATTTATTCCGTCTGGAGGATTTGGAACAAAAAACAATTTAACTGGCTTATTGTTTTGGGAATTTCCTATGCTTTTGTTTTGCAATCGCACTACTTGGGTCTTTTCCTTGCTCCCACACTTTTTCTCTTCTGGCTTTTGACTTATAAGGACTTGAGGTTGAGTAAAAATTCCAAAGAAGATCTTAAATTGTTTATTAGAAAATCCCTTTTAGGAATATTAGTTATTTTGGGGCTAATGAGCCCTCTTCTTATTTTTGATATCAGACACAATTGGACAAACTTTCTGGCGATAAAAACCATGCTGACAAGCGGGGCAGATATTGGTTTTTCTTTAGCAAGTTCACTTTCTGGAGTTTCATCTGTTTCCTTTATGCTTATTTCCAGTCTTCTCTCCGTTAAAAATATCTATCTCGGGGCAGCAACTTTTGCATTTATTTTCATCTTTTTAATTTGGATGATTAAAACAAAAAAAATAAAAGGGGCTTTTGCCTTAGTCTTTTTCTGGCTCATCATGGGGCTTGTTGGTTTTTCTTTTTACAAGAAACCGGTTTTTGATCATTATTTTGAATTTTTATTTCCGGTTCCGTTTTTAATTATCGGAGTAATGGCTCAGTACGCAAAAAAATCCAAAGCCTGGTTTTTTGCGTTTGGAATATATTTTTTGGTTTTAGTGGGCTTTAGTGTTTTCAAATCCCCTGTTTTTTCCAACCCGACTTACCAAATGCAAAGGGCAATTTCGGTTGCAAAAGTGATTCAGGAGAAGGCAAACGGGGAAAGATTTAACATTGCTACAATTTCGGATTTAAACAACCGTGATGTCTATCAGTATTTTTTGATTCTTTGGGGGGAAAAGGTTGTGGATACGGATCCTTCTTCTCTGGAGTTTACGGTAACAGACCAGCTTTTTGTGGTTTGCGAACTTCCTGAGGAAAAATGCGATCCGGTACACAACCCTTCAGCCTGGATTACCAGTTTCGGATGGACTAAAATAGAGGACCAGTGGGACGTTTGGGGAGGAACTCTTTATAAGCTGGGACACGCAAAATGAACTATAAACAATCGAACAAAATTCTTAAGGAAATTAAAGGCGCTAAAAAAATTTTAGTTAATTGCCACAGGGGACCTGACGCAGATTCCGTGGGAAGCGCCTTGGCTCTTTCCGGAATACTCAAAAACATGGGAAAGGATGTTTCGGTGATCTGCCCCAGCGATATTCCCCAAGATCTGACTTTTTTGTCCGGAGCGGAGGGAATTAAAAGAGTTAACTTTCAAACTTTTGATTTTTCTTCTTATGACCTTTTTTTGGTAATAGACTCGTCCACCTACTCAATGGTTACGGGTCTTAAAGATTCCGACAAGCCTAGTATTAAAACAATTGTTATCGATCACCATATTTCAAACGAGAAATTTGGTGAAATAAATCTGGTGGATGATACCAAAACCTCAACAGGGGAGCTTTTATTTAAGATTTTTGAGGATTGGGGAGAACCGATTAGCAAAGAGATTGCCGAACCCCTTCTTACAGGAATTATTGGGGATACGGGTTCCTTTCAATACCAAAATGTGGGACAAGAAACATTAAGAATTGCGGCTACTTTAATGGAAATCGGAGCCGACAAAGATAAAATTATTTACAACATTTATAGAAATATTGACTTCGGTGAGGTTAAGATGTGGGGAAAGATCATAGACAGTATGAAGACGGAGAAGGGTTTCGTTTGGGCTGCAGTCCCTTTTTCTGTTTTCAAAGAATTTGGGGAGAACCAGTACGCGAAAGAGGATGCCGCTAATTTATTTTTTCCGATTGTAAAAGATACCGATTTCGGAATGGTGATGGTAGAAACTTCCGAAGGCATAGTTTCCGTAAGCTTTAGATCCCGTTCAGGTTTTGATGTATCGGAAATAGCAAAAGAAGTTGGAGGAGGGGGTCATAAAGCTGCGGCCGGGGCCAGAATTGAGGGAGTTCCTTTTAACGAGGCGGTTGATAAAGTTCTTACGGCTGCCAGGAAGTATGTTAAAAAAACTTAAAAAATCTTCAAATTACAATTACCTGTTGTTTTTTATTTTGGGGCTTGCCTCATTTTTAAGACTATACAGAATCAATGAACTTCTGGGATTTTGGTATGACCAGGGAAGGGATGCCTTAGTCATTTGGGACTTTTTGCATAAGGGAAAAATCTTTCTGATCGGACCAATGATGGGTTTTACGGGAATGTTTAGAGGGGCCTGGTATTATTGGTTAATCACACCTCTTTATTTCTTGGGAAAGGGGAATCCTCTTTGGCCAAGTCTTTTTTTGATCGGAACTTCAGTTGTTGCTCTTTATGTTCTTTATGAGTTGGGCAAAAGTCTTGGGGGCAAAAGTGTTGGGCTTTTGGCTGTTTCAATCGCTGCAGTTTCCCATTACATAATTGGTGCTTCCAGATGGCTTTCGGATCCTACCCCCGCACTTTTGATCAGCGTTCTTTTAGTTTGGTCATTATTTAAATTTTTTCAAAAAAAGATTTGGGCACTTCCACTAATTGGTTTATTGGTGGGTCTTTCACTCCAATTTAGTGCGGCTACAGAGATATTTTATATACCCGCGGTAGCAATACTTGTTTATATTGGCAGAAAGAATATTCCATCTTTAAAGATTCTTGTCTTGTCCATCTTTTCATTTCTAATAACCTTGGTACCTCAAGCACTTTTTGAATTCCGTCATCCAGGAGTTTTAAGCGGAGCACTTTATCAGTTTCTTTTTCATGAAAAGACTTTTACTTTGTCTTTCTGGCAACTTATTGGGGAACGGCTTCCTTATGACTACAATTTATTGTATTCGAAGTTTTGGATCAATGGGGGAATGTTTTTTGGCCCGTTTTTCATAATTGTTGTAGGACTAATAATCAAAAATTGGAAGAAGTTTTGGAAAGACGACAAATTTAAAATTGTGTTTACACTTTGCTTGGCACCATTCATTGGGACACTCTTTTTTATAGGGAACTTGGGTGCAATTTACGATTATTATTTTACGGGTTATTATCTTCTTTGGATTTTACTTTTTTCTTATGTTTTGCTGTCTTTCGGTAATACCATTGTGGGCAAAATTACAGTTGCCGCATTTTTGGTAATTCTTCTTTTTCAAAATACAATCTCTTTTAAGGAGAGTTATTCTGTTTCGTTAGATAACCCGACTCAGACTTCCTTTTCGGGACAGCTTTCTGCTATTGATTGGATTTATTCCGACGCCAAAGGACGAGAGTTCAACTTTGACGTATACGTTCCACCCGTAGTTCCTTATGAGTTCGACTACTTGTTTATGTGGTATGGTAACTCAAAGTACGGAAAAGTCCCCATTAAAGAAAATATTCCACTTTTATATACCCTTTATGAAGTTGATACGTATCATCCTGAGCGACTTGAGGAATGGATGGACAGGCAAGCAACAATCGGAAAGGTGATTAAAGAACAAAGATTTGGAGGAATAGTTGTTCAAGAAAGGGAAAGAATATCAAACAAAAAATGAATACTTGGGTAAAAAGATTGAATGAAGTTTATACGAAAAAGGAAAAATTAATTCACTTCACTTTGATAGCAATAGTATTTCTCATTTTTTTGTTTTTCAGGAGCTACAACTTGACGGGACGCGTTGGATTCGGTTGGGACCAGGAAAGGGACGCCTGGGCGGTTAAAAGCATTCTTTCGGGGAAACCGACTCTTTTGGGTCCAAGGGTCCAAGGCCCGGCAGGTTTTTTTCTTCCGCCGTATTTTTTCTATTTATTGACTCCTTTTTATGCAGTGACGGCAGGAAGTCCTCTGGCAACTTCCATTTTTATAATTTTTTGGTCTGCGGTTTTTTTTGGTCTGGCCTACAGACTCATCTTTGAAATCTTTAACAAAAGGACGGCATTATATTTCATGGCTTTGTGGGCTGTTAATCCTTTGGCAGTTTCAATAGATACAATTGCCTGGAATCCAATTGTTGTTCCCCTGGCTTTTATTCTTTTACTTTATTTGCTTTACCTTTATTTGAAGAAAAAGAAAATAAAATACCTTTTTTTGGCGGGAATCTGTTTTGGTTTGGGTATGAGTTTCCATCTGCAGTTTTTGTTCGTTTTTCCGGTTTTTATCCCGGTTGTTATTGAAATAATCAAGAACAAAAAAATCAAACAATTAATCAACTTGGGAGTAGGGACAGTGTTACCCTTTTTGCCGATTTTTCTATTTGACTTAAGACATAATTTTCTAAATTTTAATCAGATAATTGTGTTTGCAAAGGAGGGTAGTGGAAACATAAACAGGGTCTTACCTGTTTGGGAAAGAGTAGCTTCGTTTGTGTTGGGAATAACTCCTTCAGGAATATTGGGAATTGCGCTTTATTTGATTGTCGGACTGGGACTTCTGGCTTTAACTTATAAGTTAAAAAATAAAATTAATAAAAAAACAGTGTTCGGGCTGGGACTTGTTTGGATTTTCAGTCTCCCGTTTTTTTACTTATTTATCAAAAACCCTTCAGAATATTATTTTAATTACTTATTGGTTCCCTTAATCCTTTTTATCAGTTTGTTTTTGGTTAAATACAAACATTTGGGGGCAATTGTCCTGGCAGTAACTGTTTTTTATTTTGCGTTTCGTGCGGCCCCGGTTTTGCGTGACTCCCACTTAAATTTGAGGGAAAAAAGTAAGGCCGTAATCTTTTTGAGTGAAATTACAAAAAATTCCACGCCTTTTAATGTTTCTTTTGATGTTCCTGCAAATGAGGATTCGGGTTTCAGGTATATGCTTGATTATTACAAAGTGGGTTATTCCGGCGATTTTTCCGATCCCCTTATCGAGTTTGTGATTCCAGGGCAAAAAAGGAAAGACATTTTTGTTGTGGGGGAGATTGGGATAGATATTCCTGAAGGCTGGCTAAAAGACAATTGGCCGGGAAAGGCAATTAAGATACAATAAACGATATGAAGAATATTTTTTTGTCTGTGGTTATTCCTGCCTACAATGAAGAATACAACCTTCGAACAGGCGTACTTAATTCCGTTTATGATTATTTGAAAAGACAGAAATACTCTTGGGAGATATTGTTTGTAGACGACGGGTCAACGGATAAAACCGCTGAACTGGCAGGTGAGTTTGCCAAGAAAAATTCAAACTTTTTGGTTTTGTCCGAACCCCATCGGGGCAAAGCCGGGACAGTGACGGCAGGCATCCTAAAAGCTGCGGGAGACATAATTCTTTTTACGGATACCGATCAGGCTACCCCCATCGATCAGTTGGAAAAAATCTTACCCAAATTTGACCAGGGTTTTGATGTAGTTATAGGTTCCAGGCACGGAAGAGAGGGAGCTCCTCTGACTCGTAAAATAATGGCTTTTGGTTTTTCAACCCTCAGGTTAATCCTTTTGAGGCTTCCCTTTAAGGATACTCAATGCGGGTTTAAGGCTTTCAGATCGGAATCGGCAGAAAAGATATTTAAAAACCTCATACTTACCAAGCGCAAAAGTGAAAGCAAGGGCGCTTCGGTGACTGCAGGGTTTGATTTGGAGGTTCTTTATGTTGCCAGAAAACTGGGTTTTAAAATAGCCGAAGTTCCGGTTGACTGGCACCACAAGGAGGGGACAAAAGTGGATCCTTTTAAAGATTCTGTTGAGGGACTTAAAGGATTAATTTCGGTTAGGCTGAATGCTCTTCAGGGGAAATATAATTTTTAACTCATATTGTTTTTCATTTGTTGGACCTCTTTGGAAACTTAGCTTTTTCGGCAGGAAAAATGATAGAATTTGAATGCGAACAAAAAGTCCGGTACCGTTATGAATCTTGTTAATAAACTTTGGAAAAATTGGAAATGGGTGGCTCTGGTGGGACTGGGAGTTTTGCTTTTGGGTTTAATCCTCAGACTTTACCACCTGACAATTATCCCCGTATTTGCCGACGAGGCAATTTATATTCGTTGGAGCCAGATTATGGCTTCGGAGCCGACTCTTCGTTTTTTGCCTCTTTCTGACGGTAAACAACCTCTTTTTATGTGGATTTTAATGTTCTATGTTAAAAAACTGGGAGACCCTCTTTTTGCAGGCAGGCTTCTATCGGCCGTTTCCGGGATGGGGAGTATGATAGGTCTTTTTCTTTTGACGTATCATGTTTTCAAGTCAAAAGTTGCGGCAGTGGCTTCATCTTTTTTCTGGGCAATCTCTCCTCTTTCACTTTTTTTTGACAGAATGGCCTTGGTTGATTCTTTACTGACCTGTTTTGGAATTTGGATTCTTTTTATAAGCCTTCATCTGGCGGAAAAGGTCAGACTGGATTTGGCCATGATGATTGGATTTTTATTGGGGCTGGCTTCCCTGACCAAATCTCCTGCACTTTTTTTTGCTGTGTTAATTCCCGTTGGAGTCATTTTAGTTAAAAAACCCAAGGAGATATTCAAATATATAGGCTTCTTGACGGTTTCATATCTGATAGCTTTTGGAATGTACAACATTCAGCGCTTGGGACCAAACTTTGCACTTCTTTCCAGCCGAACCCAGGACTATGTATTTCCACTTTCAAGAATTCTGACTAACCCTACGGATCCTATTAAATACAACCTTCCTACTGTATTTGGGTGGTTAAGTGCAATGGGTCCGGCCGCCCTTTTGGTCCTTGCCGCAGTTGGAGCACTGGTAAATTATAAAGACAAAAAGAAATATATTCTAATTTTGGGAGTGTGGTTTTTGGCACCCCTTGTCTATGAAACTGAATATGCAAAAGGTCTTACTCTAAGATATATCCTTTTTTTGGTCCCCCCGCTTTTCGTAATGGCCGGAGGAGCTTTGGGAAAATTAACCGGAAAGTGGAAATTAATTACAACATTGGCCCTGGCCGCTTTTGTAATCCAAGCGGGAGTATTCGATTGGTTTTTATTAACCTCGCCTCAAAAGGCCAATTTTCCCTGGAGGGAGCGATCCGGATATTTCCAAGAGTGGACATCCGGAATCGGCATTAAAGAAGCGGCCGACTACATCAGAGCAAAACGCAATCAAGATCCGGATACAAAAATTGTTGTGGGAACCGAAGGATATTTTGGCACACTTCCGGACGGCTTTATGATGTATGTTCAGGATTTGCCAAATATTATAGTAGTGGGAACGGGTTTGGGATTAAAAGAAATTCCCGACCCGTTGGTTGAATCAAAGCTTTCGGGAAATTTAACCTACTTAATAATCAATAGATCACGTTTGGCAATTGACCCTGCCAAACTTAATCTTACTTTGATTAGGTCCTATCCTAAAGAACCGCGTCTGCCGGGTACCTTGGAATATACCCAAAACGGCCCACAGGATCAATTAATGTTTTTTGAATTAAATTAAATGGAAGGTGAACACTTGGAGCCTACAACTGAGATTTCCCTAGAAACCGTAAAAGAAAGATCGGTTAAAGGGGTTGTGGTTTTGACCGGACGAACTTTTCTTGTTCAGATAATTAGTCTTATAGCCCAGCTTTTTTTGTTTGCCTACCTGGGCGGCTATGAGTTTGGAGTTTTTGCAATAGTCAGTGCAATAATCAATTTTCTGGTCTACTTTTCGGATATCGGTCTTGCTGCCGCATTGGTTCAGAAAAAGGAAAAACCAACCGACACGGATCTTAAAACCACTTTTCTTATCCAGCAAGTTTTGGTTCTGACTATTATTGCGGTTGTGGTAGTTTTAACCCCGTTTTTTACAAACAAATATTCACTGAATCACGACGGCCAAATTCTTTTATATGCTTTATCCCTTTCATTGTTTTTCTCGTCCCTTAAAAGTATCCCGTCGGTTCTTTTGGAAAGAAAACTGGAATTTGTCAAATTGGTGTTTCCTCAGATCCTGGAGCAGGTTGTTTATAATGTCATCTTGGTAATTCTCGCTATGAAAGGCTTTGGCTTAATGAGCTTTACCTATGCCGTAGTAATTCGCGGAGTAGTGGGAGTTGCCGCTCTTTATGTTCTTCAACCCTGGCTTCCGGGCTTTGCCTTTTCCAGAAAAACACTATCAGGTCTTTTTAAATTTGGAATTCCTTATCAAATTAATACTTTTTTGGCCACCTTTAAAGATGACGGAATTACAATTATTTTGGGGGGAATCCTGGGCCCCGTTGGTGTAGGGATTCTTTCTTTTGCCCAAAAAATAGCCAGGCTTCCTTTAACCTTTTTTATGGACACCGTAACCCGTGTAACTTTTCCGGCTTTCTCCCGAATGCAGGACGCAAGGGATCACCTTGAAAGAAGTGTAACCAGGTCGATCTTCTTTATCTGTCTATTGGTTTTTCCAAGTTTGGTTGGGATTACCATTCTTTCCCCAATATTGGTCAGAGTTGTTCCAAGATATAATCAATGGATTCCGGCCCTGATTCCCATTATTTTTGTTTCTGTTAACTTTATGTTTGCTGCCGCAACCACACAGCTAACAAATCTTCTAAATGCCATAGGGAAAATCAAAATCACTTTTTACCTGATGATAATGTGGACAGTTCTTTCTTGGTTATTTATTCCCATGCTTGCCAAAAAGTTCGGAGTTGTGGGAGCATCCATAGGATATAGTTTGGTGGGGGCATCCTCAATAGTTGCCATATTAATTGCCAAAAAGTATGTCAATTTTTCCATTATCAACTCAATGGTCAAACCGGCGGTCGGTTCGTTTGTTATGGGTGTGTCTTTGATTGTAGCCAGAAGATTCCTGCCGGTAAGTATTAAATCGATGGTGGCTCTTACCACGATAGGCGTGATTATATATATGACCTCAATGCTTTCAATGATGGGTCTTTCATTAGTGGAGGATGTAAAGCGGAGCCTCAAAACACTACTAAATAAGCCTTCCTAAATGGTACAATAAGGTGTGTCGACAATATCGGTTGTAATAAACACTCTAAACGAGGAAAAAAACCTGCCCCGTGCCATATCTTCGGTAAAAAATTTTGCTGACGAAATAATCGTAGTGGATATGGAGTCAAGCGACAAAACCGTGGAAATTGCCAAGGCTTTGGGAGCTAAAGTATTTACACACAAAAAAGTGGGCTATGTGGAGCCTGCCAGAAATTTTGCCGTTTCAAAAGCTTCCGGGCCTTGGGTTTTGGTTTTGGATGCCGACGAAGAAATTCCCAAAAGTTTGGCCTTAAAAATTAAAGAGATTGTTAAAAAATCACAATCTGATTATTTTAGAATTCCCCGAAAAAATATAATTTTTGGAAAATGGATGGAACACACACTTTGGTGGCCGGATTACCAAATAAGACTTTTTAGAAAAGGAAAAGTAATCTGGAACGAACTTATTCACGCAGTTCCCGTAACTGTCGGAAAAGGGGCAGATGTAAAGCCCTTGGAAAAATACGCCATTACTCATCACAATTACAACTCAGTCGATCAGTTTCTGGAAAGACTCATTCGCTATTCCAAAGTTCAGGCGGATTTGTTGGTTAAAGGGGAATACAAGTTCAAATGGGAAGACTTGATTAAAAAGCCTGTCAAAGAATTTGTAAACCGCTTTTTTACGGGAGAGGGTTATAAAGACGGAATTCATGGTTTAGCTCTTTCACTTCTCCAAGCTTTTTCCGAATTGGTAGTTTTTCTGAGAATTTGGCAGGAGGAAAAATATAAGGACCAATCTCCTAAGTTAAAAGAAACCGTTTCGGTTCTTCGCCAGGCAGAAAAAGATCTTCACTTTTGGGAATCCGATGCCCTATATAAAGAAAACGGAAATTTGGTTAACAGAATCCGGAGGAAATTAAAAATTTAATATGTCGGTTTTACCTAAAATCTCAGTAATTGTTTTGCTAGGTGGAAAATACGACAAACAGCTTCTCAAAAAGTGTTTAGATTCCGCTGATTTTGCTTTCGAAACATTAAAAATAGAAACAACCGGCCTAAAAGGAAGTTTTGCCGATTGGAGAAACGAGGGAGCCGAAAAGGCCTCGGGAGATTGGCTTTTATACTTGGATACTGACGAGTATATTCCTGTAAATCTAAAAAAAGTTATATTAAATGTGGTTCAGTCAAATGAGTTTTCGGCATACGCCATTGCCCGAAAAAATATTTTTCTGGGGAAGCCCATGCGTTGGGGAGGCTGGTGGCCTGATTATGTAGTTAGGTTAATTAAGAAAGACAAACTAAAAGGCTGGACAGGGGAACTTCATGAGCAGCCTGAAATTACCGGAAACATATGTCACCTTAAGCAGCCTCTGATTCACGAAAGCCACAGGAATTTAACCGAGATGGTGGAAAAAACCAATCAATGGAGCGGGATTGAGGCAAAACTCCTTTACGATGCGGGCCACCCTAAAATGAATGTTTTCAGATTTTTTACTGCAGGTTTTAGGGAAGCGTGGTACCGGGGTGTTGTAAAGCTTGGCTTTTTGGACGGAACGATTGGTGTTATTGAAATAATTTACCAAACATTCAGCAGACTTATTACATATTCAAAGCTTTGGGAGTTACAAATTAAAAATGAGAGCAGCAATATTTAATCCATATTTGGACACATTAGGAGGGGGAGAACGCTACACTGTAGTATTTGCCAAAGTTTTAGCCAACAAAGGATACACGGTAAACCTGGAGTGGAAAAACAATAAGATTAAATCCATTCTTGAAAGTCGCTTCGGAATTGATTTGGACGGAATAAATATTGTTGAAAGTATTAAAAAAGGAGATGGCTACGACCTCTGTTTTTGGGTTGTCGATGGGTCCATTCCGATGCTTCATGCCCGAAATAATATTCTCCATTTTCAGGTACCTTTCCACGATGTAGGGGGAAGAAGTCTGTTAAACAAAATGAAACTTTTCAGAATAAATAAAATTGTATGTAACTCCGCCTTTACCAAAAAATTTATCGACAAAGAATACGGAGTGAACAGTGTTGTGATTTATCCTCCGGTTGACACCCTTAGTATCAAACCAAAGAGAAAGGAAAATATGATTTTATATGTGGGAAGGTTCTCACAAATTTTACAGGAAAAAGGCCACGAACTTTTAATTAAATCTTTTAAAAAAATGTGTGCTGACGGATTGGCTGACTGGAAACTTGTTCTTGCGGGAGGAGCTGAAGTTGGGGTTGGGGATTATCTAGGAAGACTTCATAATTTGGCAAAAGATTACCCTGTGGAAATAGTTGAAAGTCCGGATTTTAAGACCCTAAAAGATCTTTACGGTAAAGCCAAAATCTATTGGAGCGGTTCAGGATATGGGGTTAACGAGGAAAGAAATCCGGAGAAAGTAGAGCATTTTGGAATTACGGTGGTTGAAGCAATGACAGCAGGGGCAGTTCCCGTCGTTTGTAATGCGGGAGGATATAAAGAAATAGTTAAAGACGGCAAAAACGGATTTCTATGGGAAAAGCCCGGCTTATTAATAAAAAAGACCGAAGATTTGATTAAAAAGGGCAGTCAAATTCATAAAATTGCGTTAGTCGCCAAAAAATCGGCTGAGAAATATTCACAAGAAGTATTCACAAAAAACATAGAAACTATCCTAAATTAAAAAATGAATAAATTTACCGTATCCGTGGTTGTCCCAAATTTCAACGGAGAAAATTTGCTTAAAAAGAATTTAGGTCCACTTCTTTCGGCCAGTAAAAATCCCGGAAATAACATTAAAGAAATTATTGTGGTTGATGACGGATCTACCGACGGAAGCGTTAAACTGATAACTTCGGTTTTTCCTCAGGTAAAGCTCATCAAACACACCAAAAATAGAGGTTTTTCTGCAAGTGTTAACACCGGGGTAAGGGCGGCAAAAGGGAATTTGATTCTTTTAATGAATACGGATGTGATTCCTACCGCAAATTTTTTGACACCTGTCTTTAAAAGCTTTGAGAATAAAAAAGTGTTTGCGGTTTCACTGCATGAGAGGGGATTCGGATGGGCCAGGGGAGAGTTTTCCGAAGGGTATATTAATTTATCTATGGGAAAGGAAACTACCAAAACCCACCCGAGTTTTTATGTAAGCGGAGGAAGCGGAGTATTTAGACTAAGTATTTGGAAAGAATTAAACGGAATGGATGAAAAACTTCTCTCTCCTTTTTATTGGGAGGATATTGATCTTTGTTACCGGGCTGCCAAAAGGGGCTATATCAATCTTTGGGAACCGGCCGGAAATGTTGTTCATAACCACGAATCAACAATAGGCAAGATGTCTAAAAAACACGTTCAGAGGATTCGTGAACGCAATCAACTCTTGGTTATTTGGAAAAATATCCAAAGCCGCTTATTTTTCAGGAAACATGTATTAGCGGTTGTTAAAAGAATGTTTTTGCATCCGGGTTATGCAAGAATCGTTTTTATGGCTCTGGCAAAATTGGGTTCAACTATTAAGGCCAGAAAAAAAGAAATTAAGCAGTGCAAGGTTTCCGATGAGGTTATATTTTCCAGGTTTTAGGTTATGATTTTTTCAAAATTCTCGAAACTTTTTTCAAAACTAAGTTCTCGGTGGAGAAGATTGTTGCTCTATTTCATTTTGCTGGTTTTGACATTGCCCGCTTCATTCAAACTTTTTCAACCGGGATTTTTCTTTATGCAGGATGACCTCCAGGCTTTTAGGGTTTATGAAATGGATAAATGTTTTGACGACTTCCAAATTCCCTGCAGATGGGTGCCGGATGCCGGGTATGAATACGGGTATCCCCAGTTTAATTTTTATCCGCCCCTGCCTTATTACTTGGGGGCAACTCTTCACAGGGCAGGGTTTCAGTATATAGATTCAGTTAAAATTCTTTTTATTTTAGGGTATGTTCTTTCGGCAATTACCATGTTTACCTTGGTTGAAAGCTTGATAGGAACCTTTCCCGGTTTAATCGCCTCACTTTTATATACCTATATTCCTTATAAAGCGGTTGAGGTTTATGTCAGGGGAGCTTTAAGTGAGTTTTGGGCTCAAATATTTTTCCCTCTAATTTTTTGGGCAATTTATAAATTAGTCAAGCAAGGCAAAATCAAATATTTGCTTTGGTTTGGTTTTGCAACAGCGGCATTGGCAACCACACACACTTTAATGACAATGATTTTTGCTCCTATTGCTGTTGTCTGGGCGATCTATTGGTTGGTTAGAGAAAAATGGAACAATTTATCTAAAGTTATTCTGGGAGGAGCCTTGGCCTTTGGCCTTTCCGCCTTTTTTGTCCTACCGGTAATTTTTGAAAGGAAGTTTGTCCATGTGGAAAGCCTTCTTTCCGGATACTTTGATTACAGAGCTCACTTTGTCAGTCTTTATAAGTTATTTTTGTCCAGGGAGTGGGGATATGGTTCCTCTGGGTTTCCTAATGAAAAATTAAATCTTTCCCTGGGCATTGTCCAATGGGTAGCAGGCCTTCTGGCGGCTTTAATAGCTTTTATTAAATATAAAAAGAATAGAAAGACATCTTTTTTGGTTATACTTCTTACCGGGTTAACTCTAGTAAGTATTTTTATGATTCATATGAAATCCAGTTTCATTTGGGTTCATCTTCCGTTTCTCTGGTATCTGCAGTTTCCTTGGAGATTTTTGGCAGTCAGTATTTTTCTTCTTTGTGTCCTGGCGGCCTTTTTGCTTTATTTTTCGGGAAAGTACAAAAATATTTTGGGAACGATCCTTGTTGTTCTTTCATTTGCCCTTACGATTGGTTTTTTTACACCCAAAAACTGGCTGGATATTTCCGATGCGGATAAGTTTTCCGGGGCTTCCTGGGAAAAGCAGCTTACGATAAGCATCTTTGACTATTTGCCCATTTACGCAACACTCCCACCGATAACAAAAGCACCCGATACTCCGGAAGTTCTTGAAGGGCAGGTAGAATTTTTAGAGTATGAAAAAGGCAGTGACTATCAAACTGGAACGGTGGAAGCAAAAAATGATTCTTTAATTAGGGTTCCTCTATATGACTTTCCGGGAATGGAAGTTAAAATCGACGGAGTAGTTACTCCTTATGTAAATAATGACTGCAGGGATGAAGAGTATTGCCTTGGGTTAATTACTTTTAGATTACCGCAAGGGACGCACCGGATAGACATTAAACTGACAAACACACCCATTAGGAAAATTGGGAACATACTCACATTTATAAGTTTGATTGGGGTGGGGGTACTGATGGTAAAATTGAACAGGAGACAAGCATGAAGCAGGTAAAAATTGTTGTTTTTGTACCAAAGACGCATACGGATAGGGTTCGGAAGGCAATGGGAGATGCCGGCGCCGGTAAGATTGGGAACTACAGCCACTGTAGTTATTCTGTTGATGGTGTTGGAAGATATAAACCAACTGAAAAAGCAAAACCTTTTATAGGAGAGATTGGAAAATTTGAAGAAGTTGAGGAAGAAAGGATTGAGTACACATGCCTCAGAAGCAAAGCCAAGCAAGTTGTTTCTGCAATGAGGAAGGCTCATCCATATGACAAAGTGGCTTTTGACGTATATTCGTTAATTTCTGAAGAGGAACTCTAGAATGAAAAAAATTTTTAGTAACAATTGGCCATTAGTTTTGATTGTTCTTCTTTCGGGTTTAGTCGTCTGGCCCCTTTTTGTGTCCGGTTACTTTTCCCACCACGACAATCTCCAAGTAATACGAATTTTTGAGATGAGAAAGTGTTTTGTCGACCTTCAGATCCCCTGTAGATGGGTTCCTGATATGGGTTTTGGAAACGGTTACCCTCTTTTTAACTTCTATGGCCCCCTGGCTTATTACTTGGGGGCGGTTGTCAGTTTTTTAGTAGGCTATATTGGGGCGGCAAAAGTATTATTTTTGTTGCCTTTGATTTTGGGTGGAGTGGGGATGTATTTTTTGGCCAAAGAAATTTTCGGAAAGATTCCGGGAGTAATTTCCGGAGTACTTTACTTATTTGCACCCTATAGGGCATTGGACGCTTACGTTAGGGGAGCGGTGGGGGAGAGTTTTGCTTTAGCTATTATTCCCTTTGTTTTTTTGTTTACTTTAAGACTGGTAAAGGAAAAAAGCAGAAAAAATTTCCTTTTGGCAACAATTTCAACCTTCTTACTCTTTGTGTCGCACAATATTATGACACTCCTCTTTACCCCACCGATTATTGTTTGGATAGTTTTTTGGTTATATAAGGAAAAATGGAAAGGATTTAAGCTCCCCTTTATTAGTTTGATCTTGGCTTTTGGGCTTGCATCGTTTTTTGTTTTACCGGCTTTTTTTGAAAAGGGTTTAGTCCAAACGGATGCTTTAATCCGGGCGGAACTGGATTTTAGAGCACAATATGTAAAAGTCTCCCAACTTTTTGTCGACAGGTCCTGGAATTATGGAGGATCCCAACCTAAAGCTTCCGACACCATTTCATATCAAATAGGCTGGCCCATGTGGTGGCTTGTTGTGGCCTCCTTGTTTGTAACATTCTTCAGTAAGCGCAAAAAAAAGTTGGCTCTATTTTCTTTGCTCATTTTGTTTTTCTCCTTTTCGGTCTTTATGACTCACAACCGCTCAGCCCCAATTTGGGAACTAATCAAGATATTGGCCTATGTTCAATTCCCCTGGAGGTTTTTGTCTATAGCTGTTTTTTCTGCAAGTCTTGTAGGTGGTTATCTTGTATCATTTTTTGACGGTAAATCATTAATCATTGTTTCTACGGGACTTGTCGTAATTACGGTCCTTCTTAATTGGCAGTACTTTAGGCCCGAACATTTTTATTACGGACTAACCGATACAGAGATTCTTTCCGGACAAAACTTTGTCGATCAACAAAAAGGAGCTCTTCTTGATTATCTACCTAAAACCGCCCTGGAACCTCGGGAACTGGCTCCCAAAGACCCATATGTTGCCTCCGGTAGCGCTACGATAACTAACTTTGTTAATAAATCAGGAAGCTGGGAATTTAAAGTAAAAGCAGAAGAGGAATCAACAGTAGAAGTTCCTGTCTTTGATTTTCCCGGATGGAAGGTTTTTGTGAATGGTGAAGAATTTCCCCATGCGCACGAGAATATATTGGGAAGAATAGGGGTCGATCTTCCCGTTGGAGAGTTTGAGGTCTCAGGAAAGTTTACAAATACTCCAATAAGGAATCTGGGGAACACAATAACGCTGGTAAGTATTGTTCTGGTGGCCATATATGCAAAAAATCGAAAAATTTTTATTTAAACACCTGTTTTTATTGATTTTGCTTTTATCAATTCCGGCCGTTTGTGCCTTACTGGTTCCCGGTTTTTATGGGGCAAGCGACGATCTTCACATTGCCTGGCTTTCTCAAATGGATACAGTTCTTAAGCTGGGCCAAATTCCACCCCGATTTGTTCCCGACTTAAGTTTTGGATTTGGTTATCCTCTTTTCAATTTTGTTTTTCCCTTGCCTTTTTACATTGGCGAAATATTTCACCTTCTTGGCCTTTCTTTTGTGGGAAGTGTAAAAGCGGTTTTTCTTTTGGGGGTTCCGCTATCGGGCTACTTTATGTATAAGTTTTTGAAAGAACACACAGATAAATGGCTGAGCTTGGCGGGAGCCATTGTTTATTTATATACCCCCTACAGGTCAACTGATATCTATGTCAGAGGAGCCTTTGGTGAGGCTTTAGCATTCGTTTTTCCACCCCTGATCGCTTGGGCAATTACCAAGCTGTCCAAAGAAAAGGATCTAAAATGGGTCGGGGTTTTGGGTTTAGGAATTGCCGGATTAATTCTTTCCCACAACATTATGGCTTATATGTTTATTCCATTCTTTTTAGTTTTTGCATTTGTAATTGGTTTTAATTTAAGAACTTTGTATGGATTTTTGTTGGGGCTTTTGGTCAGTATTTACTTTTGGTTGCCGGCAATTGTGGAAAGCAGACTTATGAAATATGACACTGTTTTTAACTTTGTTGACCACTTTCCGACCATTAAACAATTAATCACTCCGTATTTTGGCTATGGGGCCAGTGTCCCGGGACCTTTTGACGGGATGAGTTTCTTTTTAGGACTTTTCAATATTGTTCTAATCGGTTTGGCTTTAATTTATTTTAAAAAGCTCGGTAAACTGGCCTTTTGGGCTTTGGGGGTAGTTGCTGTTTCCGTTTTTATGATGAACTATCGATCAACTTTTATTTGGCAACACATTCCTTTTATAGCTTACTTCCAATTTCCTTGGAGGTTTTTGTCCCTAACCACTTTTGCAACATCCACCCTTGTTGTTTTGTTTAGCAAATTTAAGTTTGCTAAACAGATGGGAATTATAATTGGCTTGAGTGTAATTGTTTTAAACTTTAGTTTTTTCAAACCTCACGATTTTTTGGGAAGAGCAGATGAATATTATTTAGACCGCTACATTCCGATTCCTGTGGCATCAGAGGAATACAAAAAAACAAGCGAGGAATACCTGAGACTTCCACTGGCAACCGAACAAAAACCAACCGAAGTTTCTCCTGATAGGTCCCTTTCCGCCAGTTTTGAAACATCTTCGGAGGAACCAAAAACAATGGATTATTACAAATATTATTTTCCGGGATGGGAGGTAAAAATTGACGGGAGGAAGGTTGAGGCGTTTGCCGGTAAGCCTTACGGGCAGGTTGAGTTTAATGTTCCCGGGGGTAAACATAAAGTTGAGGTCTCATACAAAGAAACACCTTTCAGAGGGGCATTGGATGCAATTTCTTTGATTAGTATTGTTTTCGCGGTTACAATTATTGTTAAGAAAAAGAAATGAAAAGAAAAATAACAATTATTTTAGTTATCGGAATTTTAATCCGGCTGTTTTTGGCCTTTTCCACCTTCCATCCGGACCTTCAAGTTTTCTATTATGCGGGAGAGGTGATAGCTAAAGGCAATATTTTAAATTTCTATGACTATTTGAGAAATTTACCGCCGGGAGATCCAATCTTGACAATCTATCCGACAAATCTTTTTATTTACCCACCATTGTTTTATTTTTTCTTTGGCCCGGTCAGCCATTTACTAAGCTCACCCTTCAGTTATAACATTCTACACAACTTTATCTTTGGCTTGTCGATGGTTTTAGGCAACCTGCAGCTAAACCTCTTTCTTCTTGCGATAAAGCTTCCGTATTTGGCGTTTGATCTTGGGATCGCGTTTTTACTTTTCAGGTTATTTGAAAAACCCAAAAATAAATTACTGGCGTTTACACTTTGGATTTTTAACCCCATAAATTTATATGCAACCTATATGATGGGACAATTTGACGTAATTCCTACCTTTTTGACAGTCTTGGCACTTTTCCTTGCAGTTAAGAAAGAAAAGTATTTTTATTCTGCTTTGTTTTTGGGGTTGGGGGCATCCTTTAAGATATTCCCGGTTCTTCTGTTGGTCCCTTTGGCGCTAGTTAGGAAAAAGTGGATTGAGAGATTAATAATAATCGCGATTGGTGCGGGAACTTATATTTTGGGAATCTTGCCTTTTTTCAATTCGGTCGGGTTCAGGTCTTCTGCTTTTGTTGCCGGGCAAACCACAAAAAGCCTTTATGCCACCCTCCCCATATCAGGGGGAGAGGCGATAATCTATTTTCCTCTTTTTATACTCTTTTTATATATGGTTTTTTATTATTCAAAGTTAGGCCTGGAGAGATTGTGGGAAAGGTTTTTTGTTATTCTTTTGATGTTTTTTATTTTTACCCATATTCACCCCCAATGGTTTACTTGGTTAACACCGTTTTTAGTTATCGACCTTGTCAAATCCGGCTTAAAACATTGGCCGTTGGTTTTAATACTTCTTTTGGCCTGGTTCGGACAACTGACCTTTTTTGATCCGTCCCTTACTACGCGGATCTTTTCACCCATTAATCCTTCTTTAATCAAAGCTCCCGGAGTTTGGGAAGGATTGGGTATAGGCTTGGACGTTAATAGTTCAAGAAGCATACTGCAGACCCTTTTTGTTGCCTCCGGTTTGTACTACATATACTTTTACTTCGCGAAAGAAAGAAAAATATGATTATTTCGGCGGTTTTAATAATTCTTGGAATAATATTTCAGGGAGTTTCCATGTTTAGAAGCGGGCAAATCTATAACTATGGAGTTGGGTACTTCGGCCCTCTTGCCAGAGACGGGGTCTGGCATGAAGCACTGATTAATCAACTAAAGGCAGCAATTCCTCCCCAAAACCCAGGATACGCCGGGAAGCTTTTAACCAATTATCATTATTTTTATGATTTATTGATTGCCAAAACATCTCAAATAACTGGAGTTCCTACTCAATTTTGGATATATCGCTTTTTCCCCTTAATCTTTTCCGTTCTTTTGGGAATTGGAACCTACAAACTTGCCAAGATTCTATTTAATAACAAAAAAATTAGTTTGTTTGCCGTCTTTTTTGCATTTTTTGGCAGTAGTTTTGGTTGGATTGTAAGTTTGGTCAAACACCAGCCTCTTGCCGGGGAGTCTGCCTTCTGGGCCAACCAGCCGGTTTCCATGAACCTTAATCCTCCTTACGCAATGTCACTTGTGGTTTTGATATTTTTGATAATCTTGCTTAATTTATACCTAAAAAAACCGAATCTCATTAAAGGCCTGGTTTTGTCCGTTGGTGTAGGAATCCTGGTTGGAATTAAGGCTTATGCGGGAGCTATTGTTCTGGCAGCATTAACCCTTCTTACCATTAAAAAGATTGTCTGGGATAAAAATTTCAGTTTGTTACCCGTTTTGTTTTTTTCCGGCGGGATATTTTTACTTATTTATCTATCAATCAGCGGGGACGCCGCAGGATTAATTAAGTTTCAACCCCTTTGGCTTATTGACACCATGATTGATGCCGGAGATCGGGTGGGGATTCCGGTTTTTACTGCAAAAAGATTTGCCTACCTGGGGGGAGGAAAGTGGCTTAAGTTTGCCGCACTTGAACTTATTGGTCTTTCAATGTTTATCGTGGGAAATATGGGAACAAGAATTGTTTCTCTTTGGGGCCTGCGTAAAAAATATTTTAAAAACGATATCCACATTTTTATTTTCGGATTAATGGCGGCATCAATTGTTCCCACGCTTCTTTTTGTTCAAGAAGGAAATCCGTGGAACATTGTGCAATTTTTCTATTACTTTCTATATTTTGCCGGGCTTTATGCCGCCTCTTCAATTAAAAGATTTAAATATCCTTTGGTAATTGCCATTATCTTAATTACACCCATAAGCTCAATTGCCACCTTCAGAAGCATGTTTTATCCTAAACCTCCCGCTTATTTACCAAAAGGAGAGTATCAAGCGCTTGCTTTTTTAAAACAACAACCGGAAGGGTCTGTTTTAAAGCGCCCCTATGACAATAAACTCAGAAGCAACTTTAAAGATCCTTACCCCCTGGCGGTTTATGCGGATAATGCCTATGTTTCGGCATATTCGGGTAAACCGGTTTACATTGAAGATGCCGAACAGCAAATAATTCTAAACACAAATTACGAGAAAAGACTTGAAGATGTGAACCGTTTTTTTGTAGAGAAGGATACCGCCTGGTCCAATAATTTTTTGAAAGAACAGAATATAAAATATATTTATCTTCCCAAGTTGTACCAGTTGCCGATGGGCGAGGGTGAATATTCGATGACTAAGATTTTCGAAAACGAAGATGCTAACATATATCTAGTCGAATGAAAAAATTATTGTTTTTGGCAATCGCCTTAAGGATTTTGGTATCAATTTTTATTTTCCATCCGGACATAAAAACCTACAATTTTCAGTCTTCTTTCTTAAAAAAAGGTGTTTTTAATATTTACAATTATCTTGTGGAGAACAAAAAAAACCTTCCCCTTAAGGATGATTTTGTATACTTCCCCTTAACTTATTTTGCCCTGGGAGGATACCAGGCGGCTGTTGCGCCTTTGGTGGGAAGCGGGTTTGATTCATGGTTGGCTGATGCCGGAACCAACTCGACGGTAGGAAATCCCCATATCTTTAAATACTTACTGGCGTTAAAGCTGCCCTATCTGGTTTTGGATATTGCTATCGCTTTTTTGTTGATGCTCTTTTTTGAAAACGAAAAAGACAAGAAAAAGGCATTTGTCTATTGGTTGTTTAATCCATTTACAATAGTTCTTATCTATGTTTATTCGAATGTAGACATTTTTCCCGTAATCCTCACTCTTTTAGGCTTTTTGCAAATTAAGAAGCAAAAAATGTTTCCCGCAGCATTTCTTTTAGGGCTGGCTTCAGGGTTTAAACTTTATCCACTTTTATTTATCCCATTCTTGTTTTTGACGGGGAGAAACCTTAAAGAGAAAATTCTTTTGGCGGCAACCCCTTTGGTTACATTTGTCCTTATCGTTTTGCCTTTTGTCTCTCCGGCATTTATTCAATCAGCCCTTGTTTCGGGATTAACTACCGGAATATTTACTTCGGAATTTACAACCCTGGGACTGTCCTTGCTTTTCTTCTACGCTCTTTTGATGGATAAACACATTAACTTATTTAATTACTGGGTTTTTGTTTTTTTGATTGTTTTTTCATTCACCCTTTTCCACATTCAATGGCTTTTGTGGCTGGCTCCGTTTTTGGTTATTTTGGCGGTAAAAAAGCCCAACCTTTCTTCTCTAATCTTTTTGTTTTCTTTAGCGGCGGTTGTTATCCCGCTTTTATATCAGGACAGATTTATGACAATCTCACTTTTTAGGATATACAGCACCTGGTTTGACAATCTTCCGACACCTTTTAGTGTGATAACAAAGTTTTATGATACGGATAATTTAAGAAGTGTAGTTCACTCTTTCCTTGCGGGAGGAAGCTTAGTTATGATGTTTAAGGTTTTTAAGCAAGATTTTGTGGAAGGAAAAAACTCATGAAGAAATTAATTTGGTTTACAACCGTCTCAATTTTGTTTCTGGTATTTGTAGTTCCTGCAATTTTGGCTTTAGGGATTAAGTTAATTCCCGGGGAAGACCAACCGGGGTATGATCCAAACTTTCGCCTAAGCATTTATTGGACCAGGGTTGTTAAACAACAGTTTGTTTCGAAAGATTCAAATCTTTCGGCAATAGCCACATCGATTAGAAACCCTAACTTAAAAAACAAGGAAGAAATAGTTTTTACGCTTTTTGACAGTGAAATGCACAAGATACGCGAGACTATAATTAACGGAGAAAACGTGGAGGACGGCAACTTTACGAAATTTTACTTCGATACAATCCCTGACTCAAAAGACAAAACTTACTTTTTCACTTTGAGTTCCCTCAACGCCGGGCCGGAGGAAACAATTGAAGTTTTTTACTCAGACAACATGCCCGATTGGATTGTCCAATTCACATACGATGAAAATGAAAAAAAAGGAGGCCTTCCAATAGTTCTTTATTACAAGCCGGAAAGCTCCGTAGTGGTGATAAAGGATATATACTCTAGCCTTTTTTCCAGACTTCTGTTTCCGAATTATCAAAAACCCTAATAAGACCCGTTTTGGTTAAATCAACAATGGGGGTTTGGCTTTTGGGAAAATAAAGAATCTCCGAATTTGTTTCATTAAATTTTTCTTTAAAGACTGTCGGATCTTTTTCCCGGAACAAGCTTTCCTTAACCGAAAGTCTTTCTTTCCAGTCATACCCCATTATGTCTACCTGTTCATGGTCGTCAAAGTATGTTCTGCGGCCGGAAAAGGCCGAAACATACGCCGTATCAAACCAACCCCAGATATTAGGAGTTACATCACTTGAGTCGGGATATTTATTGTAAGGTGGAGTCATGACGACGGAGGAAATGGGAGTATTATCCTTTATATAGTTAAGAGCTTCCAGTTCGGCCCGGGAAACTTTGGTAAAAGCCGGACGATAGTAAAAATCGCGAAGAAGGTTTATCTGTGTAGGAATCATAACCGCAATAAGAAGAAAGGAGACAAGAATTTGAATAAGCGGAATTTTAATCCGTTTAACAATTTCCGATGTGGTTATTCCGGCCAAGATTCCTGCCAAAAGAACAAAGTACTGAAGAAACTGGCTGGTGTTACTGGCAACTCCTTTTTGCAAGAATAAAAGGGGTAAAGTTAAGGAAGCCGTTATTATAATGACAAATATCAAGTTAAAATAGTTTTTGAGGGAAGTTTTAAGAACCTTAAACCCTTCCCAAAGTCCCAAGAACCTAACTCCCAAGTTTCCAAAAAAGAAAATTAGAAACCCAAGTCCTTCCAGGTAAATTACTCTTTTCCAATTGTGCTCAAAAACATAAGTTTGTCGCCTCAGCTCCCAATCGATAAGGTTAAGCCGTGAGGGTTCAACAATCATGGTTCGTATATACCACCAAGGCTGGAAAATTAAAAAGGAAGCGGTTCCTTCTGAATTTGGCAGATACAATAGTGCTGCCAACAATCCCCCCAGAATGGTTAAACTTAAAAGTTGAAATTTCCTTTCTTTGATAAATTGCCAGATTCCAGTTATTCCCAACGCCCCCAAAAGAACAATGGCTGCGTATACTTTAAATTCAACCAGAGTTCCCACCAAAACTACACAAATCCAAAAGTTAAGCTTTTTACTACCTTTTTCTAAAAGAACAAATATATAGTAAAGGGCGGTCAAAAGAATAAAATCCGAAATTATTTGAGGAGGATTTCCACCGGCACTTTGAGGTTGGGTTGCCCAAAAAACACTTTCCCCTTTACCTATCAAATACCCGAAACTCCCCGCAAAATAGCTGAAAACAGTAGACCAGATTGCAGCACCGCGGCTACCGCTTATTTTTTTTGCAAGAAAGTAAGCGGAAGCTCCAAAAAACAGAGAATAAATGAAGGGTAGTATCCGAAAGTACATTGAGATGTCGGAGACGGGTAAATATTTACCTATCATGGCGGGAACAATGTCGCTGAAAAAGTGATAATTTACAAGTTTTTCACCGGCTACTACGGGGTTCTCGAATGGATACCCTTTTCTGATTTCTTCGGTTAGTGCAATATGCCAGGTAGCATCGTGCCCGTGGGCGGACCAGAAAAGTAAATCTCCGTTTTTTAATACTCCGCTTGGGGAAATAACCATCATTTGCCCGGCAATTCCGACAGCAAAAACAAGCAATATTAAAAAAGCCGACCTATCAAGTTTAATTTTGATCTGTTTAACATTTTTGATGAAAGGCTTGATCCAAAAAACAATTACAAAAAAGAAGATGGGGATTATAAGAAAGGGGACATTAAGTACAATCAGAAGATAGGAGACTAATGTAAAAAGGACAAATCCAACAATTCCTCCCATTAGTATTTTTTCCACATCCAAATTATATATAATAGTGGAGTGTTATGGAAATGATTTTTCACACATTCCCTTTACTCCTTCTTTTTATACTTATTGCCACATTATCGTTTTACCCTTTGGGATACTTGCTACTGGGTAAAAACACCAAGAATCTCAAAGCACAAGAAACCATCAGCCTATCCTTTACCCTTGCTATAGTTGTTTTTGTTTTGCTTTCCGTATTTTTAACCTTGCTAAAATTGCGATTTCTTCTTGTTTTTATAGTTGCCGGGGCAAACCTATATTCAATAATCAAGTACAAAGTTTCTCTGTTTTCTCCTTGGAAAAACCTTTTCCAAAACCGCACACTGCTTGTCCTTATATTTTTAGGAATAGTGGTTGAGGTAGGATTACTGTTTCCCAGCGGGTACCAATACAAAGACGGCCTGCTTTTTTGGAGTTCTCAGGGGTTTGACGGGCTTTGGTATATATCTTTGATTGAGGCTATTCGCAAAGGGATTCCACCAATAACCCCCGTTTTTTCAGGTACACATCTTCACAATTACCATTATTTGATTGATGTTTTTATGGGGGAATTTTACAGAATTTATAATTTCTTTTCCCCATACGATTTATATTTTCGCTTTTTCCCCGTGCTTTTTTCTTTTTTGCTTGGAATTTCCGTTTTTTCCTTTGTGAACCGTTGGAAGAATAAAGTAATCGGCTACTGGTCGATGTTTTTTACTTACTTTGTAGGCAGTTTTGGTTTTGTCGTAACTTATATAAAATCCGGAAAGGTGTTTGGTGGAGAAACAGCCTTTTGGGCATCCCAATTAAATACCGTAGTTGCAAATCCGCCTCACGCTTCGGCAATGGTTTTACTTTGTTCGTTTCTTCTTTGTTTTACTTTGTTTTTAAAATATAGATCAAAAAGCTGGTTTGTATTTTGTGTTCTTGTGGGTTTGATTGTTGCCGGTTTCAAAGTTTCGGGTGGAGTGGTTTTACTGGCCGGACTTGGAGCAGCGGGACTTGTCGAAATAGTTAGAAGAAAAAATTTTAGTGTTATAATCATGTTTTTGATACTTCTAATCTCTAATTTCCTGGCCCTTTTTTCAATAGTGCCAACCGCCACGTCATTTTTGGTATTTGAACCATGGTGGTTTATAAGAACAATGGTTGTCGCAAAACTCGGACTTATCGATTGGGAACTAAGGAGGCAAACATATTTATCGATAGGAAGATTTACTTCGTATCTTCGAGTAATTCAGCTCGAGGGAACAGCCCTTCTTATATTTATTGTCGGCAATCTTGGTGTCCGCATAGTTGGACTTCCCATCATTGTGGGGAAGATCCTTCACTTTAAGAGGGGAATTCTAAAAAGCCCCATTGATGCTTTTCTTTTATCCGGTTCGTTTGTCGGATTTCTAATTCCTATGCTTTTTCTCCAAAAGGGAATAGCTTGGGTAAGCGTACAATTTATACAATATGTTCTTTTGATTACAGGATTTTATGGTGCCGTATTTGTTTATTTTGTTCTTAAGAAAATAAAACCAATCGTTGTAAAAACACTCTTTGTTTTAGTCGTAGTTCTTCTTTCCATTCCTACGGTGATAGGTAACTATGTCGAATTTTACGGTGGTCCTCCAAACGCGGTCATTAGTAACAATGAAATTTCCGCATTGAAGTTTCTTAAAGAAAACTCCAAACCGGACGACATAATTATGACCCCTCCATTCAACAAATACGCCAAAAACGATTATAAGAAAAATCCGCTGCCTATCTATGCATGGTTTAGTACTGCTTATGTATCCGCTTTGACGGACAGAATCACTTTTTTGGATTGTGAAGAACAGCTTCTCGCAATGGGGTATGATATAGAAACAAGACTAAACGATGAAAAAAAGTTTTTTACTCAAAAAGACTTTACTTTTAATAAAGATTTTTTGAACAGGAATGATATAGCATATATTTATGTCCCGACTCCGGAGAAGTATTCCTTACAAGAGGCAAGTAATAATTTGACAAAAGTATTCTCGAATGATGAAGTATCTATATACAAAGTAAATGACAACGAAAAGTAAGATTGTTATTGCGTTAATATTGATTTTCGGTTGTATTATAAGGGGAGTTTTTTTGTCCAAACTTTCTCTTTTCGGAGACGAGCTTGATTTTGGCTATCAGGCACTGTCCTTAGTCAAAACAGGTAAAGATTATTTCGGTAATCCCTTTCCGGTCTATTTTCAATCTTTATCTGAATGGAAGACCTCAGCATTTATTTATACTTTAAGTCCCTTTATAGCCCTTTTTGGAATTAGTGATTTAGGAATCCGGTTACCATCGGTTGTTTTTGGGGTTCTGTCTCTTCTTTTTATCTTTTTGTTGACGAAAAAACTTACGGACAATACTTTTGTTGCTCTTGTTTCCGCGTTCTTTTTGGCCGTTACCCCGTGGCACATACACTATTCGCGTATAGGGTTTGAGGCGTCGGCAATGTTTTTTACATATCTTGCCGGGGTTTATTTCTTCTATAAAGCAGGCAGCAATCACAAATTGTTAATGCTTTCCTCATTTTTACTGGCGGTTTCTCTTAACCTTTATAGAACCCAACTGGTTTTTGTTCCTCTCACACTACTTATTTTAGTATTGATCTACCGAAAGGAATTGTTATTACTTCCAAAGAAAACTCTTGTTTTTTCAGTCCTTATTTTCTTGGGAATATCCCTACCTTTTGTATACCAGTCATTTTTAGGGACCGGTTTTCAGAGATATTCAACCCTTTCAGTTTTTGATTCCGAGAAAATGAATAACACAGTTGGCGTATTAAGGCAGGGGGATGAAAAGTACCAAAAGCAGGGGTTTTTGACAGGAATTTCCGGAACGCTTTTCCACAACAAATATACATATTATTTTAATTTGATTACGGATAATTATATTAAGTCATATTCAAATGAGTTTCTTTTTGTATCGGGTGACCCAAACCCAAGACAAAACGTTCCGGGAGTGGGAGAGCTTTACAAATTCCAAATAATATTTTTATTGGTTGGTTTGGCGTTTTTTGTCGACAGGAAGATTTCAACAAAAGCAAAAACAATTGTTTTAACCTGGCTTTTACTGTCCCCCCTGGCGGCTTCTTTAACCCGGGATGGGGCGTATCACGCAACAAGACTTTTTATGATGCTGCTTCCTATTAGCATAATTTTTTCCTACGGAGTTTATTTTTGTTACGAGAGAATCAGAACACAGTTTGGCAGAAAAATATATTTAGTAATTTTTCTGGGTTTCAGTTTTGTCTTCCTGGTTAATTTCCTCCATGAATATTTTGTTCACTATCCAAGCACAAGCGAGGTTTGGTGGCAATCCGGCTTCGGGCAGGCAATCTCCGCCATTAACTCAAAAAAGAATAATTACGATAAAATAATAGTCAGCAGTGCGGACGAACCGGCTGAAATATACTTTCTGGCATACTCTTCATATCCACCTGAAAAATTTCAGAAAAACCTCTTTCAAAAAAAAGTTGTTCTAAAAGATTTTGGAGAAGTATCTGAAATCGAAAATTATTTATTTCCTGAAGTTGGAGTAGGGAAAGACATTTACACACTGGCAGACGATTTGCCAAAAGGTTACCTTTACTTGGCGACTGCTAAGGAAATTGGTTTAGATTTGATAACCGAGCCCGAAAGAATTCCAAGTTCCCTAACACTTCTGGATACAATTAAATATCCTTCGGGTAGACCTGCGTATTACCTTTTAACGAAAAACTAGAAATATATGATTTTTGATAAATGAAAAAATATTTTAGAATTTCCTGCCTTCTTTTAGTTACAATTTCAAATTATTGGGTTTGGCAAATATTTTCCAACAACTTAATTCTTGGCGTTGGTTTAGTAATCACAGAATTTCTATTATTCAGCCTGATCGGAAACCGGCAAGCGACAAAAGCAAAAACAAGTTTAAAATTGGGTTTTGTCTTTGTCTTACTGTTTATCGGTGCATTTTTTCTGAGGGATCGGTTTGACCGGACACTGACAAGTCTTTCACCTACTGAAGTAAGCATTAATAATCAAAGATATGTATATCTGGCCGAAAGTTTCGGTAAATATCCCTTGGTAAAGTATATTCCGCACTATTACAGCACCTACAGTGTTTATACCAGGAAATACTTAACGAATGTTTTTTACACCCTGGACCCGAATCTATATTTTTTCCGTAGTCATCCCAGGGAAAAAGCAGGAATTGACGAGACGAATAAGTATCCGGCCGTCGCTCTTCCGTTTTTTATAGCCGGCGTGTTAATTATTACGATTCAATACCAAAAGTACAAATTTACAGCCATATATGCTTTTGTGGCGGCCTTATTGTCAGGCTTGATTGACCCCGGATTTAAACTCGGTCCTGTTTTGATGTTTCCTTTTGTAAATATTGTTATTTATCTTGGGCTTACCGAATCGATCCGAAAAGCAAAAGATTATTTGAAAATATGAAGTCAAAAAAGTTTTTTACAATGATACTGTTTATCTTAATACTGGGTGCAGCCTTCTTTGTTAGAGTTTATAAATTAGGGCAAATACCTGCCGGAGTTTATACAGATGAAGCATCTCTTGGTTACAATGCTTATTCTCTTTTACTAACCGGAAAAGACGAATTTGGTAAAAGCTGGCCGGTATATTTTAGAGCCTTTTCCACTTTCCAGGATTCACTTTACGGATATTTTAGCGTTATCCCCGTATATTTTCTCGGATTAAGTATTTTTTCAACAAGACTAGTTTCGGTAATTTCTGGCCTCACCGTGGTTTTAGTCTCCTTTTTAATAGTTTATTGGTCGGATCTTAAAAAGAAGTCAAATTTAGCGCTTCTTGCGGCTTTTACAGTCGCTTTTTCGCCTTGGGCAATTTATCAGAGCCGCGTGGCAGTTGGCTCCAACCTAGGGCTGGGATTAACTGCCGTCGGTATTTTGTTTTTATTTCTTTCTTTGAACAAAAGATGGTTTTTTGTACTTGCCTGTAGCATTTTAGGCCTTGCCTCATACGCTTATGCGGGCCAGCGTATCACAAGTATCTTGTTCCCGATTGTTTTTGTTTTAATTAATAAGAAATTTTTTTTGAAGCCCAGGAAATGGGCTTTAGTCGGTTTTGCACTTTTGATACTTATTATGTTGCCTCAATTTAAGGGTTTATCCAGCGCCGGTTCGTTGGTTAGATACCAGACCCAAGGGTACACACAGAAAAGTACTTTTGAAAAACATGGCGGGCCTTTAATAAAGATTCCTGTACTGGGAAGGTCCATCTATATTGCCAGGCAGTTCACAAGTCAATATCTTTCCGTGCTTTCACCCAGAAGTTTGTTTTTTGAACCGGAACCGCAACTTGTCAGGTCAATTCCGGATTTGAGCACCTTCTATGTTTGGATGATAATCCCTTTTTTTGCAGGACTTGTTCAGGTCTGGAAAAAAAGATCGCACGTTTTTATACAAATTACTTTTCTTTTGCTGGCAATAGGTGCCTTACCGGAAGCCTTGACCGGAGACCCTTTTTATACATTGCGGATGCTACCTTATCTTTGGGGAATAACTCTTGTTATAGCATTGGGAATAGATTCACTTCTAACTAAAATCCAAAACAATTTAGTTAAATGGACACTGGCTGCTATAGTAGTTGTTCTAACCGGTTTTAATTTTTATACTGCCTACTTTATATTTTTAAAACATGAACGATCTATTTGGTATGGGTATCCATTCCAGGTGCTTGCAGAGTTTACGGAAGAAAATAGTAATCAAAAATTTGTCCTGGACTCCGAAATTTACGATGCCCCTTATATTTGGATGGCATTTTACAAAAAGCTAGATCCAAAAAAACTGCAGGCACAGGCACCACCAGGTTTGCTTGAACATTACTACGATGATCTGACCTATTACAAATACAAGGTTGTTGGTAACGTGGAGGTAAGGAAAATAAACTGGGGCCTTGATCCTTGCCAGGATGAATATATTATTGGGGACATTGCGGCAATAGGTGATGCACAGGCTGTGGAACATAAGCTAAGTCTTATTAGGGAAATCAAAGATTTGAGCAATAAAACAATACTTTGGATATTTCATACAAACCCTGAATTGAAATGTTCCCAAAAATCGGAATCTGAAAAATAACTTTTTTGTGCTCGTCCCCGTTGTTTGAAATTAGTTTTACTATTGTATTTGAAGCTGGTAACATTGAAGTTGAACCATGAAAAAGAAAATATACCTTTTAATTTTGGTTTTGCTGATAGTTCTTGCTTTTTTTCTGAGGTTTAACAAAGTTACACAAGATCCGCCTTCGCTTAACTGGGATGAAGTTTCAATAGGCTACAATGCTTACTCCATTTTAAAAACAGGGAAAGACGAGTGGGGACAGTTTTTACCGTTCCATTTTAAGTCATATGGTGAATACAAACTGCCTGTACAGGTATACGCTTCCGTTCCGGCCATTGCAGTTTTTGGGCTTAACGAATTTGGAGTGAGGATTACTCCCGTAATCTACGGAACTCTAACAATACTTTTTCTTTACCTTTTGGCAAAAGAGATGTTTAAAAACGAAAAAATGGCTCTTTTGTCAGCGTTTCTTTTGGCAATTTCTCCCTGGCATATTCAGCTTACCAGGGCATCCTTTGAATCCTCCTTTTCGGTAATGTGGGTGACTCTTGCGGTATGGTTATTTGTTAAGGGGTTCGAAAAGAAAAAATATTGGTTAATGTCGGTTGTCGTCTTTATCATTTCAATTTATACATATAATGCGGCACGAGTTTTTACACCGCTTTTTCTGGTTTCCCTGTTTTTTATATTTAGGAAAGAAATTTTTA
>Ga0208375_1000448_pt1 | contig 59914 bp, 63 predicted proteins | sample RifOxyD1_FD_184038 | JGI IMG/M metagenome (GOLD analysis project Ga0208375, IMG submission 184038) | Soil microbial communities from Rifle, Colorado - Rifle Oxygen_injection D1 (SPAdes) | ecosystem: Environmental > Terrestrial > Deep subsurface > Rock core/Sediment | place: Rifle, Colorado... | reverse complement strand
ACATGTTGCTGAAAGAGTAAAAATTGAAAGAGTTGTAAAAAGGGTTCCTATAATCAAAAGGATTAGAGTAAAAGTGATTGAGGCAGATAAGAGGCTTGAGGCTTTGAAGAAGAAATTAAGAGAGTGGGAAAATATGGGATATGCAGGAACAGCGAGATTAAGAGCACATATAAGAGAGTTAGAGGCTAAGCCAAAAAAAGTAAAGTATATAACAAAAGTTGTAAGAGGATACAAGATTAAGGAATTTGAGAGGAGAGTTGGGGGAGAAGTACAAAGAGAAGTTAAAAAAGCCCAATCATGGTTTGCAATTTTTTCTGAATTTAATAGAAGGAGAAAAGCAGAAAAAGCAAGAAAAGAAATAGAGAGGAGAGGGGAAGAAGCAAGAATAAAAGCTGAAATAACAAGAGGAGAGCATAGAAAAGAAGCTGAAAAAAGAGCAGTAGCATTAACACAAGCAAGAGAACAACATAAAAGAGAGGTTGAAAAAACAGAGAGAGTATTAAAGAGAACAAGAGAAAAAGAAGCACGAACAAGTAGAATAAAAGAGAGATTAAGAAAAATAAAGCAAAATTTCATTATAATGTTTGAAGAGCATAAAAAGAGAAGAGCAGAGGGAAAAGAAAAAAGAAGAATAAAAAGAGAGCAAAAAAGACAGATTAGGCTGCAGAATAAGGCAGTAAAGTTTGCAATGATAGAGCAGAAAAAAGCAGAGAGGTTAAAGGAGAAAGAAAAGAAAGGAGAAGCAAAAGATTTTAGGAAAAGGATTAAAAGAGAGAAAAAGCGGATTAAGAAAGAGAAAAAAGCAAAGAGAAAAGAAAGAAAGAGAAAAATTAGAAGAGTTAAAGCAGAGATTAGAAGAAGAAAAGCTATTGAATTAATGAAAAAACTAAAGCTTTGGAGAAAAGAGGGTTATTATGGAACAGCTCATCTTGAAGAAGAATTAAAAAGGTTAAAAGAGTTTAAGGAGTAAATAATAAATTTTGGGCAAAATTTTGTAAATTTTAATATACTGGCAAAACTAATAGCTGTCAAGTTTTAAATCCTAGTTATATTTGGGAGTTAATAACCAGCTTAAAAAATTGGTTTGCTTTAAGTTAATATAATTACAGAACAAAGGATTTTTAAATAAAAAAGGACTTAATTTAATATGAAAAAAAAGAGGGGGAAAGGAAAAAGAGTTAAAAGGGCAAGGGTTAAAACAATTAAGAAGCCACGAAAAAAAATAACTACAATAAAAAAAGTTCATGAAACTTTTTCTAATTATGAAGAAAGAGTTGATAAATTAAGGGCTTTGGAGAGAGAACTTAAAGTTCTTAAACCAAAAGGATTTGCAAAAGAGGTTCAGATAATTAAAGCTAACCTGAAAGATCCAAGCGCTGTTGAAGAGGTTGAAAGGCGTATTAATTCTTTGGAGAGGAAAATGCTTAAAAGGAAAAAGAAAAAATCTCCTATTACAAAAATCCAGAGGAAGATAAGTGAGTTGAAAAAAGAAGATTTGCCCGCTATTGAAAAAAGAGTCAAAAAAAATATTGAGGAACTTAAGAAAGAGGAATTCCCAAAAATCCAGTCGCAAATCCGCAACCTGAAAAAAACAATTGATAAGAGAGATGAAGAAGAGAATAAAAAAAGAGTTGATTCTGGTGTAGGTGCTTTGGTTGAAGAAAAATACAGCGATTTTATTAATTCTATAAAAAGGGATTTGACAGATGAGGAAAAAAAGAAAGAAGAACTTTTGAAAACTAAACTTAAAAATGAGTATATGGAAAAAGAAAAAGCTCTTGAATTGAATTACAGGGAAAAAATGAATAAGCTTAAGAATGATTTTGAAAAAAGAGTGCAATTACATCTTGAAAATGAAGTAAAGAAAAAGTTTGGTGAAAAATTAAATGAAAAGCTCGTTGTTGAAAAAGCCAAGTTGGAGCATAAATATGCCCTGCAAGAAAAGAAAAAACTTGAGGAAGAACTTGAAAGGGATACAGAAAGACTTAAATCAGAATTTTCCAAGGAATTTAATAAAAAACTTAAAGACAAAATAGAGAAAAAAGAATCTGAATTAAAGAGAGAAAAAAAGGATTTTCATGTCAGAGTACTTAAAGAGTTTAAAGAAAAGTTAGACAAAGAAATTTTTAATAAAGAAGATGAATTAAGAAAAAAACTAAAAGAAGAGATAACCTTTGAAGCAAGAAAGCATGTTCAAGAAGAAAAAGAAAAAATTAAAGCAGAGTTTACCAGAAAACTAAACTTGGCTGGGGCTAGTGAAAGAAACATTCTGCAATCCCAGTATAATAACAGAGCCAAAGAGATAGAGAAAAAACTCGCATATGAGTTAAGTAAAGTTGAGGACAAAAAAAAGAGAGTTTTCAAAGATGTGCAAAAAGAAAAATATGGTATTGAGAGAGCTAAAGAAAACCTAAAAAAAAGTTCTGATGAATTTAAAGCTAGGGGTATTGAAAAAGGTTTGAAGCTGGATAGATTAAAGGTTAGTCTGGATGTTGAAAAACAGGATTTGGGTGAGAGGGAAAAACGATTTGCATTAGTTAAAGAAGGTTTTGAAAGACAAATAGCAAGAGAGAGAAAAGAGGTTATGGAAAAATTCAAAAATCTTAAAGAGGAAGAGTCTCTGAAGTTAAAAAAGGAAGAAGTAGAATTACGAAAAAGATTAAATGAAGAGTACAAAGAAAAATTAAAAAATCAGTTAGACAAACAAATGCAGGTTATAAGCGAACAGATAAAAAATGAATTTAATAAGAGACTTGAGGAAAAAATTAAGGAAAAACAAGCCAAGCTTGATCAAGAAAAAAGAATATTTCATAAAAAACTTCTTGTAGATTTTAAGAATAAAGTTTACCAGGAAACTGCTGTGAAAGAAAAAATGCTTAGAAGGAAATTTCATGAACAGCTTGATTCTGAAACAAAACAGCATATATTTGAACAAGATGCCAGGTTAAAGCAGGAGTTTGATGAAAAATTGCAAAGAGGATTAAGCTTTGAGAAGGCAAAGCTGGAGAGAGAATTCAGTGCAAGAAAGAGAACAGTTGAGTCCCAGTTAAATGAGAATCTCAGAGTTTTGGAAAAGAGAAAAAGAGAACTGCTTTTGTCAGTTGAGGGAAAAAAAGCTGAGCTTGAGAACATAAAGGTTGTTCTGAGGAAAAAATCCGAATCCATGAAAAACAAGGAACAATTAGGAAATATGCAGCTTGATAAGCTTAAAGAACAGATTGAGACAGGCAGAGAACTTTTGAAAAAAAGGGAAATTGAGTTTGAAGTAGTCAAGAGAAATTTTGAGACGCAGATTGAAAATGATAAGAAAATTTTGGTTGAGAGATTTAATATTTTTAAGATGCATGAGCAGGCTAAGTTCAATGCGCAAAAGTCCAGGATGAGAAGAATATTAATGGATGATTCACGCCAAAGATTAAGGGCGCAAGTTGCAGCTGAAGAAAAATTATTAAAGCAGAGGTTTGAAAAAGAGTTCTCTCAAAAATTAAATGATTATATTGAACAGCAGAAAAGTCTTGCACATAAACAGCATGAAACGAACAAAGCAAGATACCATAATCAAGTGAAAAGTCTTCACGATGAAATAAAGCATAAGCAAAAAGCTCTTGAACAGGCTAAAAAAGCCTTGGAAACCAAGGAGAAAAAAATGTTCCTGCATTTTTTATTTAATAAAGAGACAGAAGAAGGGAGATTAGTTAGGATGAGAGAAGAATTGAGAAAAGAAAAAAGAATTTTATTAGGCAGATTAAGAAATGAGAAAAAATCAGAGAAGAAAAAAGCATTGTTAAAGTATAAGAGATTAGAAAACAAAATTAAGAAGCAGGAAGAAGAAAGGACAAGAAAAATAAAAGAAAAGGAAGATAAAAAGTTGAAGGGCATAGAAAAAAGAGAATCCGAAAAATTAAAAAGACTATCAGAATATTTGCATGAACAGATTAAAGGAGAATTAGAAGTGAAAGAGCAGGAGCTTAGAAAAAAACTTCAGGCTGAATTTGCCGCGAGAACGAGGGCTAACTTAAACAAGCAGAGAGAAGAACTAAGCAGAAAAAAAGTAGTTCTTGAGCAAGAGATTCAGCAGAAGATTTCATCTGCTTTTAGCTGAATTGTTTTTGTTTATAATGGTAGTTGTTAACTAATAATTGCGAGTTGTATGGAGGTTATTTATTATTTATGTGCATTAATTAGCTAATTCTGTGGGGTTTAATTGTTAAGAAGGTTGTATAATATTTGTTAAGGTTTGTTATACGTTAAATTGCAGTGAGTTTATATAGTCTAATAAGCTTGGCAAAAGTGTTAAAGTAGGTTTGTGAATTAACTATATTAGGCGCTATTAAATTATTTTTTACCATTATCTTTTTACTAAATCAATTACATTCTATAAATCATTTTTGAGATGTTAAATCTTGGTTCAACTACTCCTGAAATTACTGCTGAGAATATCAAAGAACCAACAGCTACTTTTAATGTTCCTTCGCTTATTGGGATTTTAGCAGCCTGAGAAAATTTTTCTATAATCTCTTCTATTTCTTGTTCTGTTAAAATTACCGGAATTTTGTTTTTTTCTCTTATTCTTTTTACAAAAATGTTTTTTCCTGGGCCAGGGCATTCAATTTCTAAAATAGTAGGGTCGCGTATAAAAGGATTTAATTTTCCCAAATCCACATTTCCTGTTGTTGGGATTGGCTGAATTTCTCTGATAGCTGATGGAACAGGAGACAGTCTTTGAGTGAGCTGAAAAGGCTTGATGTTTTGAAAAGGCATTTTTATTCTTGTTGCATTTTGTCCCGCATTTTTAATAGGTGTTATGGATTTTGGCAACCCTAAATTCATTTTTTTCTTCAATTCTTCTCTTCCTTGGATTTTTTGTTTTAAGTTTTCTCTTTTCAGCCTTTCCAGTGCCAAAACATAATCTGTTTTAGAATGATCTACTATAGATTTTACAAACCTTATTAGGAATATCTTTCTAAATGTTTGCGAGGTGTTTTGTATGGGCATTTTTTGGTTATAATTTTAATTTTTTATGAATGTGCTGAAAAACTTTGGGGCACATTATTTAGCTAAATTAGTGACATAATCTAAAATATATCTATGGTGTTACACATATACTGGTTTTCATAAATTAATATTAACTTCTTTTATTCTAAATGCAAATTTTTTTATTAAGCTAACTAATTGTAATCTTAGTCCTTATATTAATATATCCCCTGTTCTTCTGGCAGATATTGCTCTGAAAATTCATCAGGCTCTTCCTGCTCAAAAGGGGGTCTGGGCTTTGGTTTTTGCGGTGACGGCACTCCTCCCTGTGTTATTGATGGCTGGTATCCTGAAGAAATATCCCTGGTTCTTTGCATTTGGTTAGGGAGTAGCTGAGGTTTAATCTTTGTTCCAAATGAAAAAAGTTGTTTTCTTTGGGGAGCTCTTGGTGGTTCAAGATAAGGCATTTCAACTGCTGGGGCTGGAGCTTGGCTTGTTGGTTCATGCAATAAAGTCAATCCCCGCGCAATTGTTTTATTCTGCTCAAGAACTTCATTTAATTTCTCAATAATGTCTTTGTTTTCTTTTTCAAAATCAAAATCTTTTTCTGCAAGAGATTTTGCAGAGATTTCAAATACATCAAGAAGTTTTTGAATTTTATCAGCGAGATTGTCAAATTTTACAGCAATGTTTGTCATTACTTTTTGCAGGGCTATGAAATTTTGAACCAAGGCTCTGTCTGCGCCAGTTGATTTAGGGGTTTTTGGTGCTGAGTGTTTTGCATGTTCGCTTTTTTGTGCGTGTTTGCGAGCCTCTTTTTTAGCCATGTTAAAATTTGAATAGTATTTTTTATTCTTTTGGTTTAAATTTTAATCATTCAGAAATCCAAACAGCATTCAGGGATTTCTTGATATATTAAAGAATAATATGAAGTTTATAAAGATTTTTGAGGGGGAATTTACACAAATCTGTTTTATCCAGGAACCATTATATTATGTGTAAAAGTTCTACTCCCGCCACGTATGTAATTGGATGTATCATAGATATTTATAGCATATCCTATTTGCCCACTATCTCCTTCAATTACATCAAAGAAGCAATCATCATTTTTTGTAGGGCTTTCATATGTTAAATGCGGATTACTTAAGCTTATTCCTTTAGCTAGACTATCACAATTCTTTAAAGGTGTTCCTATTGGTTTGTTTATTCCAATGTAATACCAATAAAGTCCTACATTATCGGAAAACTTAATTTTAAGGTAGTATCTCCCAACTTTATTTAGCGTTTGTGACGGGAGCGGGTTTGAAAGAAATTCTGTTTCTATACCATTATCATCAACATGAACCAATGCAAGTGAAGCTTCATAGATTAAAGGCAGTTCAGTATCAATAATGGGTTTTACATTACTCTTACTCATTACTTCTAAATCCTGTGCTTTTCCAGATTCTGTTTTAATTATCGGTGCAATTGATACTTTTGTTATCTCAGTTGGAAGAATAATAGTTGGTTTAAGGGTAAATGTTTTGGTTTGAAGTTCGTTAAAGGGAAAGTTTGAAGCGTAGTTTGTTTCATCTTTTTTTATTGTTTCTATTTGCCCAGCACTATCTTCAAGTATAAAATTAATTCCTGTTAAATCTCCTTTGCCAGGATTTCTTGTTACAGCAACATTTATGGTTTCTGTAGTAGTTCCAGTTCTTGGGGTGTCGCCATATGTTGCTGATTTTATTTCCATATCAATTGTAAACCGCCCAATGCCAATTTGTTCTGTGCCTCTTTCAATCACTCCTCTTATAACAACCCAGATAACCGCAATTGCAACAAGCACCAAAAGAATTACAATCAAAGTTGTAACAACAGTTGACAAGCCTTTTTTGTTTGTTTGGTATGCCATCTTGCCTCTTTTCATTGTAAAATAAGGGTTTTGGAATTTATAAGCGTTTTGTTTGCATATACTGGCTAAAGTCAATAGCCTTACCTTTTTATTTCTTGAATGATGCCAAACACTTGTTAATCTACTATCATCTTCAGTTATATATAAGTTATGCGCCATTGTCACTTATATTAGAAATCAATAGAGAAACTTCGGGCTAAAGCCCTAAGAGTAGTTGGGATTAGTCATAGTTTGTTTTATTGGGAAAATGCTTGGCTGTTGTAACAGATGTCATAAACACTTTATTGTAAATTATAAACATTCAGCTGCAATTAGGCACTGGGTTCCAGGATCTGGTAATGGGGCAATATATTCACTAGTTGGGGTGCTACAAGAAAATGAAGTTGTTGATGTCCAATCAGTTATTCCACCACAATCTTTGTAAAATATGCCAGAACATGTTTTCCTAACAATTGTGCATGCTTGATTAGCTGTTGAAACCAAGGGTGTTACTAAATTACTTGCTGTGTTTAATAAATAATAATTTGTTCCAGAAACCTGTGTTGTGCAAGAACTTGGCCTGTTGCCTGCGCATGCCCAGCTAGTTTCAATTTTGCAAACATCATCACATCCATCACCAACAACTAAATTTTCATCATCACAAACTTCTGACTGGTCTACTATTCCATCTCCACACTCTCCTGTGTTGCCACAAGAAGTATCATAGCTGTCTGATTCTTCACATACAAATTCTTCATTGTTTTCATCAATAATCACAGCATAAACAGAGGCTTTTGTTGGAATAAAATCCAAGTCTGTGCTTGTAAATGTCTGGGAGCTTGTTTCTAAGCTGTCTGGCAATGCTACAAATTCAAGTGCTGTTGAATCTGTTTTACTGCTGAATTTTACAAGTATTTTGCTTAATTCTCTTTTGTCAGAACCTCTTGTAATATGCACTGTTGCCCCCCCTCCAGTTTCGCATTTAACAGAATCTATTGTTAAATCAATGTCTATGCAAGCAAGTGAGTTCTGAGTTTTTCCGAGTCCGCCCTGAATTGACAGCCTTATCACAAACCAAATCATTCCAATTGCAACAACTACCAGCATGATTATTATAAGTGTTGTCACAACTCCCGACAGCCCTCTTTTATTCATACTGAACTTAATGGTTTAGATGTTTATAAAAGTTGTTGGGAAATGTTTTTTGCAACTTATTCATCAAAGTAGCACGCACATAATCTTTTATCTGCTTTGGATATGTGCTATAAATTTTAAAGCACTCTTGCTATTTTAAGTGAGATGAATAAATAGATTAGTCACTGGAGTTTTAAGTATCCTTTTATTATACCTATTACGCCCAACTACAAGATCCTCCTATCTCTGTAGTAACTGCCTCACAATCAGCTTGATCTCCACATAAAGTACAGTCTGGTACACCACTGCAGATGCCAGTACCAGTATCGTAAGAACATCCACACATTATCTTACAACTCAGGTCATCTCCATTAAATACATCGCAAAATCCTACGCCCGAACCACTACAGCTTTCTGTAGTACAGCTGCTTGAACACCCATCATCATCTATTATATTTCCATCATCGCATTGTTCTGTTAAGGTTACTGTAGCTGAGCAATCAGAATTACAGTGCACTCCTGATTCTAAGATATCATTTGCGCAAGTTTGTGTTTCTGTTATTGTATTTCCATCATCGCATATTTCCCCTAAATCCTGGGTTCCATCTCCACAATCTCCTGTGCTTATCTGCTTAACCAATTTAGTGTCTATTATATCTAAATCCTTTTCTTTGCCAGATTCTGTTAAGATTATTGGTGCAATTGACACTTTTGTTATTGTTCCTGTTAGTGATGTTGGAATATCAAAAGTTTTTGTTTCAAGTTCATTAAATGGGAAATTTGAGGCATGAGTTGTTTCATCTGCTTTAATTATCTCGGTTTGCCCTCCGTCATTTTCTACAATAAATCTTATTCCTGTTAAATCTCCTTTGCCAGGATTTCTTTGCACACTAACTATTAAACCTCCTGCCCCAGAGTCTATATAAGCCTGGGTTATTTTCATATCAATTGTAAATTGCCCAATGCCAATCTGTTCTGTCCCACTTTCAATTACTCCTCTTATAACAATCCAAATAACTGCAATTGCAACAAGCACCAGCAAGATTACAATCAGTGTTGTGACAACAGTTGACAAACCTCTTTTTTGCATGTTATATTAAATGAGAAGAGGTTTATAAAGATTTTTGAGAAGTTATTATGCTTGAATTTGAATGGAGTTTGATATAAATTTTGTTTGATTAATAAATTTTTTAATTAAGGTAGGGGGTTATTAAATTGAAAAAATTAAAGTTAGTTTAGCTAATAATAATCAACAATGTCTGTGGATTAATCTAATAGAATTTTGAAAGTAAATTTAGTCTGGGGTTTATGTTTAGTCATAAAAAGTTAGTGATATGCAACAAATTTAGGTTTATACTTAAGATTAATTTTTAACTGAAAGCTATAGTCATAAAATACAATGGCATGAATGTAAATAACTTAATTTAGCTATTATAACTTATTTTCCCCATATTAATCACCTTCATAACCTAAAAAATATCTAAAACCCCACCATTATCCTCTTCTTTTAAATCCTCAAGCTTTTTCTCTTCTTCTTTAATTTCTCCTTCTATTTTTTTAATTTCTTCTTTTGCATCAACTTCTTTAACTTCTTCTAATTCCTCTTTTATTTCTTCTACATTAGTTTCTAATTCTTCAGCTTCTTTGCCCCAAATATCTTTAACTTCTTCTGCACCTTCTGGTTCTTTAATATTTTCCAATGCTGTTTCATCAAATTCTTCTTCTGCCTCTTTTCCGGATTCTATTGGTTCTATATCGGGAAGCTCTTCAACTTCAGCAAGCTCTTTTACATTTATTACAGGGGATTCTAATTCTTTAATGTATTTAGAGATTTCATGTGCCATGTCTGCATTTACGCTTATGCTGTCAATTCCACGTTTAACAAGGAATTTCACCATTTCTTTTTTGCTTCCTGCTTGTCCGCAAATGCTTGTCTCTATCTCATATATTTTACAAATATCTATTACGTGTGAAAGTTGATTGAGGACTGCAGAGTTTGTTTCATCAAAAAGGAATTGCACCTCTTCATTTCCCCTGTCTATTGCCAAAGTATATTGTGTTAAATCATTTGTCCCAAAGCTGATAAAGCTTATTCCTTCTTTGCATAAATCTTCAATTATCTGAACAGCTGCAGGAGTTTCAATCATGACCCCAACTCTTGCCTCATTAAAATCAATTTCATTAAGGATTTCTTTTGTTCTTTTGATTTCATCTACTGAAACAACCTGCGGAAGAATTAAACCAATTATCTTTTTCTTTTTCGCAACTCTTTTCAGTGCATTTAATTCTGCCTTAAAAATTTCTGGATTTTTTAGGCTGTATCTGATTCCGTGCATTCCTAACATTGGATTTGCTTCAATTTCTTTAGGCGCTCCTTCAAGGTTTTTAAATTCGTCTGTTCTTATATCAGATGTTCTTATCCATAATTCATCAAAATATTTTGCAAGTCCCTCAATTCCTTTAAATATTATCTCTTCATACTCTTTGATTTTCCCTTGTTTTAGAAAAAAAGCAGGATGTTTGCCGCTTTCAGCTATTATTCCTTCTATCCTTGTTAATCCAATTTCAGTTATTCCTGATTTAGAAGCTCTTTCTGCAAAACTTGGCAAGTCAACAATAACTTTTATTTTTGTTTTTGTTCCTTTAATAATCTGGAGAATTTCTTTCTGCTTTGTTTCAGCTATTTTGCCTTTGTATACTTTCCCGCTGTATCCATCAACTGTTATTATCTCGTTTTCTTTCAGTACTTGAGTTGCATTTCCTGTTCCAACAACGCAGGGAATACCCATTTCCCTAGATATAATTGCAGCATGAGCTGTCATTCCACCTTCATCTGTAACAATTGCAGCTGCTTTTTGCATTGAAACAACCATGTCGGGGTTAGTCATTTCTGTAACCATAATGTCGCCTTGATTTATTTTTGGCAAGTCTTCCATTTTATGAATAATTTTTATCTTGCCTGAAGCTACTCCAGGAGAGGCTGCAAGTCCGTTTAAGACAATTTCTCCTTGAAGTTCTGTTTCTTGTTCTCTCCTTTTTTCCAGTGTTGTGATTGGGCGGGTTTGGACAAGATAGATGCCCTCATTTTCAATTGCAAATTCAATGTCCTGAGGTTTTTTATAGTGCTCTTCTAATACCAATGCATAATCCGCAAGTTTTTTTATTTCGTACTCATTCAAAACCTGAGATTTTGCTTTTGCTTCTTTTAACCTTACTGTCTCTTTTGTTCCTGAAGAGTCTCTTGTTAAAGCTATCTTTTTATTTCCAATTTTTTTGTCTATTATTTTCATCTCCCTAGAAATAGTATACGTATCTGGATTTATCTGTCCAGAGACAATCCCTTCTCCTAATCCAAAAACTGCTTCAATAATTATGTTATCATTTTTTTTAGTTGGATCTTTAGTGAAAATAACACCTGATTTGTCAGAGTCAATCATTCTTTGAATAACAACCGCAAGTTTCACATTTTCGTGCTTAAATCCTTTTTTATTCCTGTAATAAGTTGCGCGAGAAGTGAACAAAGAAGCAAAGCATTTTTTTACAGATTCTATTAACGCTTTGTTTCCTTTTATATTCAAAAAAGTTTCCTGCTGTCCTGCAAAGCTTGCATCTGCTAAATCCTCTGCTGTAGCTGATGAACGAACAGCCACAAAAACAGGCTCTGGTGTTTTGCTTAAAATATCTAAAACATGCCCTTTTTTTATTAAATCCAATCCAGCTGCTCCTAAATTTTCGTAAGATTCAATAATTTCCTCCTGCATCTCTTTTGGTATATCTGACTTAATAATTAATTCACGGATTTCTGCAGTTGCTTTATCTAATTGGGCAGTATCTTCATAATTTATTTTGTTAAGAATCGCATTTATTTTGTGGTTTATTCCTGCTTTGTCAATGAAATAAGCATATGCTTGGGCTGTAACTGCAAAACCAGGCGGAACAGGGAGTTTTAAATTGTAAATTTCTGCGAGATTAGCTCCTTTGCCTCCTGCAATATTACCAGAATTTTTGTTTAATTCAGAAAACCATCTTATAAAATCAGGTTTAGCTTGGCTAATTGTTTCTTTTCCCTCTTTTTCTGCCATTACTAATGAAAATATTAAGAGTTAATAAAGATTTTGAAAAATCTTTATTGCGTGTTTTCTTGTCAATTTGATGAAAGGGCATTATTTTTTATTTTGTTTATCACATATTCTGCAAATGCGAAACTTGATGTCATGCCCGGAGAAACAACGTTTAATACATGCGTTGAATTCTTTTCAAAATAAATACGCATATCATCAATCATTTTTCCTTCTCTGTTTACGACTTGGGCCCTAATACCTGCTTTATATGGCAGGATATCATCTTCTTTTGCTGAGGGATAAAGATTTTTTATCTCTTTTATGAAAGCACTATCAAAAAAAGATGTTTTTGCATTTTTACTGAGTAATTTTAAAAATTCCCTACTTATCAAAAGATTCCAAAAATTTTTTGTTTCCAGCATTTCAATTGTTTCTTCAAAATTTATCTGTTTTTCGTAAGATTCTCTGCCTAAAGAAAGCATTGCGTTTGGTCCTGCAATAACTTTATTATCAATGGTTTTTGTTAAATGAACCCCTAAAAAAGGATATCTCAAATCAGGAGGCTGGTAAACCATGCTATTAATCTCGGCATTCTTTAATTCTTTATACTCCCCTCTAAAAGGAATTATTCTACAGTCTAAAGCAATACCCATTAAATGAGCTATTTTATCTGCATAAAGCCCTGCACAATTTATTATATGTTCAGCTTTATATTCATTTTTTTCTGTGATTATTACTCTGTTTTTGATATTGACAACGTTTTCATTAAAAATAAATTCTGCTCCTAATTGTTTTGCTTCTTCCACAACAGTTTCAAGCAAACCTCTGCTGTTAACAATTGCACCGTTTGGAGAAAATAATGCTTTATTACCATTAATTTTTGGCTCTTTCTCATTTAATTCTTCTTTATTTATTATTCTAAGCCCTTTAACTCCTGCTTCATTTCCCATTCCTAAAATAGAATATAAGATTATTTCCTCTTCTTTGGTTTTTGAAACAACCAATGTTCCACATTCATTTAAAGCAACTCCTTTTTCTTTGCAGTACTCTCTTAACATTTTATTTCCCCTTAAGCACATTTCTGCTTTAATTGTGCCTGGAATTTGGTTTATTCCTGAGTGAACCACCCCGCTATTTCTACCGCTTGCGTGTCTTCCTAAACTTTCTTCTTTCTCTATAACTAAAACTTCTCCTATGTTTCTTTTTCTTAATTCCCTTGCAATGCTTGATCCAATAATCCCTGCTCCGATTATAACATATTCTTTTTCGTCCATTTTTGTTACTTTTATTTCATATTTTAATTGATTTATAACTTTTTATGTTTTGCAGAAGGCTAATTAAAAGATAAAAACAGCTCGTTAAAAGTTAAAACACTAAATTTATAAATGCATTTTTTCTCTTTCTATTATGGTATTAACCTTAATTTTATGGATTGTAATCGCATTAGTTGCTTTAATCATATTAATCTTTATTTATTATTTTAACAGGTTTGCTGTTCTTGGAAATAGGATAGATAATAGTTTAAGCCAGATAGATGTGCAGTTGAAAAGAAGAACTGATTTAATTCCTAATTTGATAGAAACAGTTAAAGGTTATGCAAAGCATGAAAAAGAAGCTATTAAAACTGTTACTGATGCCAGGAAAGCATTAGTTGGGGCAAAAGGTGTTGAAAATAAAGTTAAGGCAGATGCACAATTAACAGCCGCTTTAAAAACAATTTTTGCTATCGCCGAAAATTATCCTGATTTAAAAGCAAATCAAAATTTCCTTGAACTACAAAGAGAACTTTCAACTACAGAAGACAGGGTTGCATATTCAAGGCAGTTTTACAATGACAGCATTTTAAGCTATAATACTTTAGCAACAACATTTCCAGGGAGTTTTTTTGCAGGATTATACGGAAAGAAGCAGAGAGAATACTTGAAAATTGCAGAAGCTGAAAGGAAAGTTGTGAAAGTTGATTTTTAAAAAGGTTTATAATCAAAAAGTTCTTTTTTAGCATATGAATTATGTTCTTGAAGTTGTTGATAAAAATGGGAGTAAAATCCACTTATTTGAAGAAAGATGGAAACATATAAGTAATGAACACCCAGAGATTGTTGAATTAGAGGATATTAAAAAATAAAAAGAATCAAACTTAAAAACTTCTTCTTTTAAGTTAATAAACAACTGGCGAAAGGTTTAAATATCATGTAAGATTAGTCTTACTAAGATGGCAAGTATAAGTATAACTAAAATAAGTTCTAAAGGACAGGTTGTTATACCTGTAGATATGAGAAAAGATATGAAAGAGGGGGATAAATTGGTTGTAATTAGGAATAAAGATCAAATTATTTTGAAAAAAGCTGATAAGTTTGATAAAGCCTTAGAAGAAGACTTAGAATTTGCTAGGAGAACAGAAGAAGCTTACAAGAGAATTGAAGCTGGCGAATATATTAGTGTTGATTCTGAAAGTTTATTTGATGAAATGAAAAAATGGTAGAAATACGTTTTGATAAAAAATTCGCCCAAATATTTTCTAAAATAAAAGATGATTTTACAAAACAAAAGATTATAAAGCAGATTAAGAAAATATCTGAAAATCCTGAAATTGGGAAGCCTATGAGAAATGTAAGAAAAGGCACAAGAGAACTTTATGTTTCACCTTTTAGGTTATCTTATATCTATAATTATCCAAAGCAAATTGTGTATGTTTTAGATTTATACCACAAAGATAAACAATAAATGTTTTATTTATATCTGCTAAATTTAGATAGTAGTTTTAACTTTTGTTGAATGATTCTAAACATTTGTTAACATAAAATCACACTCAGGTTATATGCCAGTTATGTGCTACTATTAACTACCTTAGAAATCAATAAGTAACTCAGGTTTTAGTTCAAGGAGTGATTAATATTAGTTACTTTAGCTAATTATTTAAACCATCGTTTTTTATTTAAATTATGGAAAAAGTTAGGATGGATTTTCGAGACCAAATCTCAAGTAATAAATGGAAATCTGTTTTTTTGATGCTTGTGATTTTTCTTGTAATTGTGTTATTTGGGTATGTTATAAGCATGGCATTTGAACCGGGTTATTTTTTCCTTATAATGATCTTTTCAATAATAATCTCTATATTTTATGTTTGGATAAGTTACTATAATTCTGATAAAATTGCTATTGCAAGTGTAGGGGCAAAACCAGCTTCAAGACAGCAATATAAACAATATTATGATTTAGTTGAAGGTTTAACAATTGCAAGTGGATTGCCTATGCCAAAATTGTATATTATGCCAAGCCAGCAAATAAATGCTTTTGCTTCTGGTCGTAGTCCAAGCAAAGCTGTTGTATGTATAACAGAGGGAGCTTTAGAAAAATTAGATAAGCGTGAATTAGAAGGTGTTTTAGCACATGAGTTAGGGCATGTTGGGAATTATGATATAAGGTATATGACTTTGGTTGCAGTTGCTGTTGGTATGATAGCAATAATCTCTGAGCTTTTTTTAAGAAGTTTATGGTTTGGGGCTGGAAGTGGCGATAGAGGAGGTGGAAAAAGCAATGCCATTTTTATTTTGATTGGAATTGTTTTGGCTATTTTAGCTCCAATTGTTGTTTATTTTGTTCAGATGGCAATTTCAAGAAAAAGAGAATATACAGCAGATGCAACTGCTGTTAAATTCACGAGATACCCTGCCGGGTTAATTGGGGCATTGAAAAAAATTAAGTATGATGTTCCCGAAAAAAAAGTTCCAAAAACAGTTGCTCCTTTGTTTTTTGCAAATCCTTTCAAAAATATTGGGAATACGCATCCGCCAATAGAAAAGAGAATTGAAACCCTAGAGAGGATGTGAAGTTTTTTATACCTTTCCTTCTTATCAGTTTCATGAAAAGAGGCTTGGCTGTTGTATTTGTTTTCGAAGTAATTCTTATTTTATCTTTGTCAATTGTTTCTGCTTTTTCCCTACAAGATTTTTTCAAGAATTTTTGGGGTAAAATAACAGGTTATGCAACAATTCAGGAATATGTTAAGGTAGGTAATGGACAGATAGTTGTCTCTGATTCTGAATTGTTAAACGGCAATCAAATAAGGGTATACAATCTTAATCTTGGAACAACTTTAATCCCAGAAATAATTACTGCGGGAGTTTATTCTTCTCCTTATAAATATAAAATTAAGATTTTAAATGATAGAGATTATGCTAACAAAGAGTATTATGTTATTGCAGCAAATGATGATGACATTTTTATTGATTATCTAACAATAAATGAGTTTATTGCAAGAGATTTAGAACAAGGAGAGCCTGAATTTGAGGTTGTTTAATCTTATGCGTCTATTCTAAAGTTTATACATATACTTAATCTTATACTCTAAAGTGATATAATAAATAGAAATGTTTATATATAGTAATAATACTATAATATTATACTAAAATATACAATACGCTAGAGGTAATAATATGCTTAAAAAAAGCCAGATACAAATTATGAATTTGTTCAGGAAAAATGTTTTTTTAAGAAAAACAATAAGGGAAATCTCAATGCTTCTTAAAAAAGATTACCCAAATACTTATAATGCTATCATGGAGCTTGAAAAAGAGGGTTTTATTAAGATAGAAAAAGTTGGAAAATCAAAATTATGTTCTATATTTCTTAATCAAAAAATAATTTCTCTCCTGTCTTTTTTAGAGGAACAAGAAAGTTTTGAGAGAAATATCCCAAACATCAGCAAAATACTTGAGTTTAAGGAGTTCAATGAAGATATAATGCTGGTTACAGGGAGCTATGTTTTGGAAAAACAAAAAAAAAGCTCTGATATTGATTTAGTATTAATAGTTAGGGAAAAAGCCTTTGAAAAGCAGAAATTGCTTGAAAATCTTACATCATTGATGATTCCTAAAATTCATGTGTTGGTATTCAGCTATAAAGACTTTGTTGATATGCTTTTGGACAAAAAACCAAATTTTGGAAAAGAAATACTTGATAAACATTTAATATTCAGGAATGTGATAAAATATTACACTCTTGTAAATGAGGCAATTGAGCATGGATTCAAAGGTTAATCTTTATTTGCTTAGAGCAGAAGATGAGTTTTTACTCTCCAAAAAAGATTTGCAAATTTCCACAGATGATAAAACAAAGGAGTTCTTAGGAGTTCCAAAAGAGAAAACATTCTTTTATTCTGTGATAAGCCATGCTTATTACTCAATCTTCTATGCCGCAAAATCTTATCTTTTAACAAAAGGGATAAGGACTTCTCAACCAAGCGAGCACAAGAAAACCTACAAAAGATTTAAACAGCTTGTAAGGCAAGGCGTTGTGGATAAAGAATTATTAAAGATATATGAAGCTGAAATTACAAAAGCAGACTCTCTTCTTAAAATTTTCCAATACGAAAAGATAAAAAGAGGGACATTTACCTATCAGATAAAATCAGAAGCAAATTTACCATTTGCAAAGGAATCTATAGAAAATGCAAGAAAATTTATTTCTAGTATAAAGATGATGGTTGATCAACAAGTTCCCTAATTTTGTTATTTCAGTAGGAGTATAAATGCTAATTTGGGAGTTTGATGTTGTTTAACTTACTTTTTCCCTTTTATACATCTGGTGTAATAGTTATACCAATGCCTCAGCATCTGCCAAGAAGGCTATGATTACGGCAGGGGCATGATAAATGTTGAAAGAAAAACTAAAATCAAAAGCATTGGTTTAAATTATCCTTAAAGTTATTGAGAATTTAAATAATTAATCTTCGAAATACTCTTTTTTTATTAGAATTTTATCATCACAAGATTTCCAGAGTTCATTTGATAAAGAAAAAGCTGATTTCCTTTTTCTGTCTGTAAAATAAGCCAAAGTAACTTTAATCTTATAGTCTTTTCTTATATCATTTATTATTGGCACAAAATCTGTATCGGCTGTTATTATAATAATGCTTTTAATATCTCTCTTTTGTGCAGTTTTTAGTAAATCCATAGTCATTAAAGTATCCACCCCTTTTTGCTGGTAAGTTTCTCCAATTTTTTGGCATCTACCTTCTCTTATAAAAACTTTGGGTTTAACGTTTTTCAGTTTTTCAATAAATTTATCGTAATTTGCCTTTCTGTTACTCTCTTCTTTAGTTGGTTTTGGGCTTTGATATGGTGGAGCAATATAAAAGTAGATTTCTTTGCAGGTTAAACCTCTATTATTACATAAGCTTGTTGCAAATTTCTCTATTTTATATCTTAAAGGTTTACCTTTTCCAAAATGTTTCGAAATAAAAGATAAATACCCACTATCAATAAATAGAATTGTTTGTTCCATTATAAAAAACATCAGGCAACCCCTAAGGATTACCTGGGATTATGTTAATTATCTCAATTCAAATTTGTATATAAAGCTTTCTATTTTACTAGGACTATTTTAATTTATTTAGTTTTTTGTTTTTTATTTTATTTCTCAGGCTTCTCTGCAATAAAAATAATATTCCTTTCAGGCTCATATCTCTTTTTTATTTTAAATCCGACACTCTTAAACAGATTGTGTATCTCTTTTTCATCAAATAAATAATAATATCTTTTGCCTTTATTACGCCATGTAATATATTTTTCTTTTACTGAATTTTTAAATCGTTTTGAGTTTTTATTCCAAACAGTTATTTCTGCTTCTGCCCCTTTTTTCAAGACACGATATAATTCTCTTGCTGCTTTTTCCCTGTTTTTTTCTTTTTCAATGCAATGAAAAACAGCTGTTGCAATCGCCGAATCGAAAAAATTATCTTCAAAAGGAAGTTTTGTTAAATCTGCGACAAAGAAATTTGTGTTTTTTTCTAAGCCAAGTTTTTTAGTTCTCTTTTTTGCCAGTTTAATCATTTCTATTGAAAAGTCTACAAGGTAAATATCAGAGTTTTTATTTAGTTTGAGATTTATTAAATTTCTACCTGCCCCACTCCCAAAATCAAGTATTTTCCCTCTTTGCCTTTTTAAGAAGCTTAATGTATGTTCTGCAGGATTTGTTTTGAATTTGTACTATTCTTCAGCTATATTATTCCAAACTTGTTTTTGTGAAAATTTCATCATCAAACAAAAGATAAAGAATATAAAAGGTTTTTTCTTGGTGTTTTTATGGAATAATTTTCCAGATAAAATCTAAAGGTGTAAATTTAAAAATACTTATTCTATGTTAAAGTAATGAAACAAAAAATAAATTCTGTCTACATTGAAAAACCCCTGTCTTTAAATGCAAATCATGTGAAAAAACCAACTAGGTCAATATCTGGAATTACCCCTTTAACTGTTGTTCTCAAACCAAGAAAGTGTGAGCATGGAACATGCATTTTTTGTCCTGGAGGGGATTATGTTCCTCAAAGCTATACAGATAAAAGTCCTGCAATAATGAGAGCTTTGGCTTGGGCATTTGACCCTTATAAACAAGTTCAAGCACGGCTTAAGACATTAAAAGCCATGAATCATCCTACTGAAAAAATAGAATTAATTGTTCTTGGGGGGACTTTCTTGCAATATGATTTAGAATATCAGTATTATTTTATTAAAAGATGTTTTGATGCTTTGAATGGAAAAGATGCAGATAATTTAAAGCAGGCTAAAAAGATAAATGAAATTGCAGAGCATAGGTGTGTTGCTATGTGTATTGAAAATAGACCTGATAATTGCTCTGGCAAAGAAATTAAAAGAATGAGGGAATTTGGAGCAACCAGAGTTGAACTCGGAGTTCAGATTTTAGATGATGATATTTATAAAAAAATTAACAGGGGGCATAGTGTTCAAGATGTTATTGAAGCAACAAAAAAACTTAAGGATGCAGGATTTAAAGTAGGGTATCACATAATGCCTGGTTTGCCAGGGAGCAATATTGAAAAAGACATAACTTTATTCAAACAAGTTTTTAATGATGATAGATACAGGCCAGATCAATTAAAATTATACCCTTGCCAAATTGTTGCTGATTCTCCTTTAGCTAAGATTCATAAATTAATTAAGTATAAACCTTATGATGAAAAACAGACCCGTTATGTTTTAAGTGAAATGATAAAAATTATTCCAAGATATTGCAGGGTTATGAGAGTTATGAGGGAATTTCCCCAGGAATATACAATTCAGGGGGTTAAAAGACTTGATTTAAGGAAAGATTTGGAAAAGCAATTTAGAGATGAGAATATAAGATTAGATGAAATAAGATACAGGGAAATTGGTTTTGTTTTAAAACATGGGGAAAAAGTCAGCAGTGATTTGAATTTAAATATTTTGGAATATAACGCAAGCAAAGGAAAGGAATTCTTTTTAGAGATAGTCAATAAAAATGACATTTTATTTGGTTTGTTGAGGTTAAGGTTTCCAGACAAAAAAGGCATTATCCTTAAAGAATTAAAAAACTGTGCTCTCATTAGGGAATTGCATGTTTATGGGCAAGCTTTAAATATCGGAGAAAAAAGTGAGAAAGATTCCCAGCATCAAGGTTTTGGAAAATGGCTTATGGAAAAATCAGAGGGAATTGCAAAAAAAGCAGGGTATAAGAAAATAGCTGTGATTTCCGGAGTTGGCGTGAGAGAATATTATAAAAAATTAGGATATAAATTAGAAGGGGAGTATATGGTTAAAGAGCTGTGAAAGTTTGTTTTGCTTTTTAGTTAGTCCAATTCTTATTTAACCCTTCTGGTAATCCTTTTATGAAGTTTATTATTTTTCCCACTAGAGATTCAAGCAAAGAAGTTCTATCTTCAAGTCCATTAATCTTAGTTTCAAGTTCTAAAGTTTTGTTTTCAAGTGCAGAAAGTCTTTCTTCTAAATTTGGCGTTGGTGGTTCTTCACTTTCATCACTTATGTTAAAAATGCTTCTTGAAATATTACTTATTCTTACTTCATCAATTGTTCCGTTAAAAAATTGATTATGCCCTGGCTCACCCCAACCAATATGAAGACTTTGGCTGGTAGATAATATGCCCCCAGTTTTAATTGCCGATCCATCCTCGGACCCATTTAAGTAGACTTTAACAAAAGCACCATTATAAGTAAGTGCAATATGATACCATTTTCCTGTTTCCAATTCAGTTGTTCCAGTTACATGAGTCCATCCAGAACCAGCGTAAACTCCCCCCTCAACAACATTGTTTCTAACAGAAATAAAGTATGGTCCATTTTTTGAAATAATCATTCCGTCACTTTGTGAATTTCTTTTAATCCATGCCTCTAAAGTTAACGCCTGTAATTCACCAATTGATTGAGAATAAGGAACTGAAACAAGATCATTAATGCCATCAAAATTTAAAGCATTTTCAAATTTTCCCTCTGTTGTCCATGTTGCATCATCAATTGTGCCATCGTTATTGTTTGATGTTTCATCAAATGCAGTATTTCCATTCCCTTCATCAAAGTGCCACAAAGCCATTGTATTACTATCAATGCTAAATTGAGCAGAAACTAAAGCAGAAGATAATAAGATGACTGAAATAAAAATAATTATTCTATTTCCCATATTAAAATATAATTAATCTATTTAAATATTTTATTGTGATTAAGAAGTTACGCTAACTACTCCATAATCTGCATTTGTTGTTTGAGTATTCAAAACTCTTCCATTCTTCTTTATTGTTACAGTTAATGTTCCCGAAGTCCCTTTCTTTTGTATAACTGCAACAGCAGGTCAATCACTTATTTCATAATTTGCTGGAATTGAACCTTCTACTGTTTTTGAATTGCCACCCCCACCAATACTTCCACTAAACTCTAACCCACTCGTACCTGTAATCTCTATAACATAATTAGATGATGTTACTTTAGTTTCTTGATTCTCATTAACTTCGTTTATATCAGTTGGTCCTTGGGTTACAGAAAATATCCCTGCTAATGTAAAAAATAGAAGTAATCCTAAGATAGTTGAAAGTACCCAATGCCTTCTAAACCAGTTTTTATTCTTCTCAGCCATTAAATATTATATATTACCCATATTATAAATATTACGCTCCTGTCACTCTTTCTTTTTAATAATTGTTACGCTTATGTATTATGAAAAGAGGATTAAAATTGAAGATATTTCTAAAGAAAAGTAAACTGAGGTCTTTGGTATGGGGCAAATTAACTGAAGAAAAAACTGCTACAGAAATCGCCAAAGAATTGAAAAAACATAGGAGTTCAATAAGCAGAGTTTTATTAGATATGGAAAAATTTAGCTTTGTTAAGTGTTTGAACCCAAAAGATAGCAGTTTTAGGTGTTATACTAAAAATAGGGATTATGCTAAAGTTAAATTAAGTTATGGGGGTAACCAAAACTTCTTTATTAATTAACATATTGTTTAACTAATAAACTTTTTTATTAACAACATAATTTATCTTAATCATCTTTATAAATATCCCCCTCTTTGTTAAATTATGGGCTTAATAAGGGGAGGGTTAGTCTTTTCATTGGGGGTTTTGCTTTTGCTTTCATTTTTAGCAATGAATACTTTTCTCACTTTGTATTTGTCTTTAGAATATGGAAATGTAAAATCTCATGTATTAAGTTTTACTGGCGGGGCTGTTCAAGGTGAGCTGTCTATTGATGATATGTATTACAAACAATATGAGTGCGGGTTTTTTGATTGCTTTAAATTTGAAGAACCCTTGGTTGTTGTTTCAAAACATGCCCAGAATTATTGGGAGACAAGATTTTATTTTTCCTTGATTGTGTCACTAACTTTATTCAGCGCTATGTTTTTATTTTCCTATAACAAAGAGAATATCTTTATTTATTTAGGTGGTTTGCTTGGTATTGCCAGCCTGCCTTTTTTAAAAATTGGAGAAGTTTTTTCTTGGGTATTTGGTTCTTTTTTTAAATTTTCAGGAAGTAGCGGGCAGGTTGTTTTAGGAATTTCTGATATTCTTTTTTCTAAGTCAAAAATTGTTTTTGGGATTATGTTTGTTTTAGCTATAATGCTAATTGCAATTGGAATAAGTATTAAAGTATTTAATTTTGAAACTTTTCTTGCCAGGGTTGTCCCTGGCGGGAAAAAAGATGAAAACCAAAAATTCGTTGAAACCAAACAAAAAACTATAAGAAGTTCCCTAAAAACAGAAAAAATTATAGTTTTAGAAAAAGAAATAGATAAAACAAGGAAAAAATTGGCTGAGATTGAGAAAGATAAAAGAGTTAAGAAGAAAAGAGTTGGTTAAAGGGGGTTATTGATATCTAAATTTTATTATTAAAATTGTTTTAATAAATCAGCAAATTTTATTCTTCATTGGTTAACCACCAAAAATATTATCTCCCGCTTTCCATTCTTCTTATAAAATCCTTTAAAAAGTGCTTGTTTTCCTCTCTATCACGGATTTCTTTAATACTATATGCTGAAAAATCCTTCCCCTTATGAAGTTCTGTTTTAACTTCTGACATGACTTTTTCATTTATTGGCTGGCTTAACATGACTTCCCTATTGGAAAATGATGCAATTTTTTTAGAAAGAGTTATTAAGTTTCCAAGACTCATAAATTTAAGCGCGTCTTTTTCTTTTTTTGCCACAATTGCCCCCCTATTAACTGAAATGCCAAAATCTATTCTTTGCTGGAATAATTTGTTATGATGCGAGAGAATTTCCTTTATGCCTAATGATAACTTTATTGCTGGTTTTTCATTTTTGAATGTTTTTGTTACAACTGGTACTAAAAAGAAAAATAAATATTCACCATTTTCATATATTACTGCTTTTTGTTCTTCTGCTAATTCAATTATGTGCTTAAGCGTAACAGGAACATGCTCTTTGTTTGCTTTAATCTCACTTAAATTTTTTATTTTTATGCAAATTGCACTTATGTCCTGCCTCTCTCCTTTTATTGATAAAGAAAGTTCTGCCCTATTTTTTGAACTTACTACTGCTTTATCAAGGTGTTCTACATCTATTTTTTTCTCTTTTTTTAAGGTTTTTAGCTCTTTTCCAAAAAAAATTCTTTTATATCCTTCCTTAAAGAACATTAATGCAACAAATCCAAAAATTCCTATCACAAAAATCCAGATATATGGGCGCCTTACTAAAGCTAATGCACCGCCAGTTTCTTTTATATTAATCACTTTGCCAGTAAGAGCTACATTCTGTGATAGTATGCTTTCTCCATTGCTGATTAGTTCTATTTGGTATTCGCCGTCAGGAGCGCTTATTGCGTATTTCCAGGTTTTTCCTACGGGAATATTTGTTTCAATGTTAATAGCTTCATCTCCAACTTTCAGGAGCAATGTTTTGTTATAAGCAATATTTCCTGTATTTGTTAAAACAAGGGTTTTATCTACAATCTCAATTTTAATTGCCTGTTTTGGCAGGATTTCAAAGTTTCTTTCTGCTGTTAGTTTATTTGACACAGCATAAACAACCAAGCTTAAAGGTGCTTCATCTGATTTTATTTCATATTCCAAAAATTCATCTGTGACTTTTTCCATTTGTTCAATAATTTTTCCCTTGGAGTTTTTAATTGTGATGATTACGTTGTTTTGAATTTTTTCTCCTGTTTGGTCATGAAGTATCGCTTTAATTTTAACAGGGGTTCCTGGTTCAACTTTGTCATTTTCGAGAAATATTTCTAAACTTGTTGGAATTTGTTCAACTGCAACATTGTAATCAATAAATCCGCTGTTAGTTTTATTGCCATTTGAATCTCTTTCATATACCTCTAAACTTACTAATTGCTGTCCTGCCGGAGCATTTTTTGGGAAAGAGAGATTTAATTCAAAATTTCCATTTTGAACAGTGTCTGTCAATTCTATGTTTTGTGAAACCAAGGATAACCTTACAATCCCATTTACAGGACTGCCGCTTGGTTTTGTTGCCTGCCCATTAATAATAGCGCTTTGCCCCGGTTTGAATTCTTTTTTGTCTGCACTTAGATTAATGTTAATTAATTTTGAGATGATAAAATCGTTTGTTGTGGTGTAGTCATCAATCAAACTTGCTTTTATTTTGCAAAGCCCTTCTGCACTGCCTATTGTTCCTGGGAAAAGAAAGATAGAGGAGCTTACTGTTTTTTCTTCACCAGCTTTTAAAAATATATATTCTTTATAAAATTCTGGCAGTTCATTTAAGCAGATTAAATGCATCTGGAAAAATCCGTAAATTTCTTTTGTTGCACTTATTTTTGTAGAAATAGAAAGCTGATCCCCTAAATTATAAATAGGTTTTGGCTGTTCTTGAATAAAAATTTCAGCTGATATTACAGGAAGAATTAACAGGCTGAATAATAATATAAATAATGCTTTTTTCATGTAATTTTTACACACCCCTTCTTTATAAATATTCTGAGGTTGAATTCAACGTTGTTTTTATTTTGTTATCTTAGTTAAATACTGGAGAATAGTGGATTAAATTTTTTTGCAGGTAGTTAATACCAGTTTTTCAAATTTATATTGGACTTCAAAGTGGCAACAATTAGAAAAAATTATAAACTATCTTTATATCTAAAAATATGGCGCTTAAGATATTAGGCATAATCTGCCTAAGAAAACCTAATTTTTAACTATTTGCATTTCCGTGCAAAAAGGTTAATTATCGTGCATAATCATATTTCCGTGCAAAGCCGAGATGATGAAAAAACTTACAAAAGAAATAATTCAAATTTCAAAAATTCCTGTGGGTGTTTGTGTGTTGTGGAATGATTTTGGGAGTGCTTTGGCAATAGCAAAAGAAACTGGAGCGCAATTTATTAGGGTGCCGGTTTTTGTAGATAATGTAAAGAATATTTTTGGAGAAGTAAAAGCTAATCCGGAAGCAGTCATTTCTGCCAGAAAAAAATTGGGTACAGAAAATGTTTTAATCTTCGCAGATATCCAAGTTAAACATGCAGAAATGACTGATAAAGACAAAAAACTAGAAGAGTCTGCAAGGCAAGCTAAAGAAAAAGGAGCAGATGCTATTATTGTGACAGGAAAATGGACTGGAGATGCTCCTATTCTAATGGATTTGCAAAAAGCACGAAAAGGGGTTGGAAAAGAATTTCCTATAATTATTGGTAGCGGAGCAGATAGCCAGAACATAAACAAATTGTTTGAAATTGCTGATGCTGCAATTATAAGCACTTCTTTAAAAGAAGGGGAAAGCAAGTCCCCAGAACAAGAAAGAAATTTAAAACCTTGCACTGCAAAAGTTGATTCCAATAAGGTTAAAGAATTTATGAAAATTGTGAAAAATGGGTAATATTTAAAAATGAGTTTGGTTTCTATAGCATATGGCAAAAGAGTCAATGAAAATCACGCCGTGGGAAGTTTCAGGGAATATTGATTATGAAAAACTGATTAAGGAATTTGGGGTTTCTAAATTAGACAACAAGGTTTTGGAAAGAATAAAAAAACATTCTAAAAAACTGCATTTTATGCTGGACAGGAAGATTTTTTTTGCTCACAGAGACTTAGATTGGTTGCTTGATGAATATGAAAAAGGAAACAAATTTTTCCTTTATACTGGTAGGGGGCCTTCTGGACCAATTCATTTGGGGCATTTGGGAACCTGGATTTTTACAAAATGGCTTCAAGATGCTTTTAATGTTGATTTGTGGTTTCAGTTCACAGATGATGAAAAATTTCTGTTTAATGATTTATCTATACAAGAAATACAAAAATGGACATATGAAAATATGCTGGATGTAATTGCATTAGGTTTTGACCCGGGCAAAACCCATTTTATTGTTGATATAAAGCATATTGGATTAATGTATCCAGAAGCAATAAAATTTGCCAAAAAAATAACTTTTTCAACAGTTAAATCTGCTTTTGGGATGACAAATGAAAACAATATCGGGCAAATTTTTTATACGAGTATGCAGGCTGTTCCTGCAGTTATTCCGAGCATTTTAAAAGGCAAAAATGTCCCTTGTTTAATTCCTTTAGCTGTTGATCAAGATCCTCATTTTAGGGTTGCACGAGATGTTTATCCAAAGCTTGGGTATTACAAACCAGCAATTATTCATGGTAAATTTCTACCGCCATTAACAGGGGTTTCTGGAAAAATGAGCAGCAGCAAATCCGAAGTTGCAATATTAACTACTGATTCTCCAAAAGAAGTTGAATATAAGATAAAAAAATACGCTTTTAGCGGGGGGCAATCTACTGTAGAAGAGCATAGAAAAAAAGGAGGAAACCCTGATGTTGACGTGAGTTTCCAGTATTTAAGGACGCTTTTTGAACCAGATGATAAAAAGCTTGAAAGAATTTATAAAAATTATAAATCTGGAAAAATGTTGACTGGAGAACTAAAACAAATTTTAATTGATAGGATAAATAATTTTTTGAAAGAGCATCAAAAGAAAAGAGAGCAGGCGAAAAAGATAATTGATAAATTTATCTATAAACCTTCCACTTCTGTCTCTTAACTTTAGCTAGTAGCCTTGGCTTTTTGATTTCTTAACAAATGCCGGGTACTTGTTAACTTATCATTATACTCGGCTATGTACGGACTATATGATGCTCTTGGTTAGGCTACTTATTTAATCTTATTAGGCGTTACTAATTATGTTAAAACTGCTATCTTAATTATATTTTATTTAATTAATGCAGAAAAAAATTAAACTAATTGATGCTACAACTGTGCTCAACTAAAACTTTTTAGGGTAAGATAATTATGCATTAAAAAGACGATTAATCATGCCCTAAATTTAACTTGGTTTTTTTGCCTACCGCAAGCCCTTTTTTGATTTCTAATTTATATGTTTCTGTTGAGTGTTTTGTGCCGCGCATTTTTAAAACTTCAATAAATCTCTTTCTTTCTTCCCCGGCTTTTATAAAATACAACAAAATTATGCTGTCTGCATGATTCTCTACAGCTGTTTCATCTTCTTTTTTGCTTTCAACAGGGTCTTTCTCCAGTGTTAACAGTGCAGTGTTGTCCCATTTCCTTATTATATCAAACAAGGCTAGGATAGAATGCCTTTTTTCCTGCTCTGCTTCAAATAATAAAGAAAAACTGCTTATGCTGTCAATAACCATTCTTTTGACTTTTTGTTTTATTACAGTGCTTTCAACTGCACCCCCGCCTTCATCTAACATCATCTTTACTTTTTCAGGGGAGTATTCAAGAAAGATAAACTTTCCGCTGTTTTCTAGTTTTTCCAAATCCCACCCAAACTTTAGCATATTTTCGTAGAATTCCTGTTTTGATTCTTCAAATGTGATATATAACACTGTCTCGCCTCTTTTTATTCCTTCTATAAGAAACTGCATAGCAAATATTGTTTTTCCAGAACCAGAGCCTCCAACAACAAGGTTTATTGAGCCATAATCAAATCCCCCGCTTATTAGTTTATCAAACCCTGGAATTCCTGTTGGAACCCGCGAGATTCTTTTTTGTTTTTCTGTCAGTGCTTTTTTTAGTTTTACGGGTTTGGTTTTTATTAATTGAGTTTTCTTTTTTTTCTTAGCTAACCTTTGAACCATCTTTTTTGCAATATTTTTCCTCTTTTTTTCTTTATTTTTTTTCTTCATAATTATATAATCTTATTATTATGTCCATAAATTGAAAAACACATTCTAAATAATTTGATAATATTTTTAAATTTGTGTTTTTAATTTTGGATCATCCAAACCTCAAGAATGCATACATTCTTGATGGCACCCAAGAACTTTGTTCTTGGTGAATCCAAACAAACACACAAGGATTTTTTTATTTTTAAACATTCCTATTGGTTTTATAGGATACTTGAAATTTTTAACATGTTTAAGCAGGTAGTTAATTTGTGGCACTATCATCTAAACTGTAATTTAATTATCAATCTTATCAATTAGGCTAATTCATTGTTGAAATTAATCTGATTTATTATTAATTTTTATTTGACTTATGTTATTATGTTTGTAACATATCTTTAGAAAAAATAGATTATATCGCCAAAAAAGCTCCTGCTAAAAACTTTAATAGGACAATTCTTATAATAAGAAATATCAGCAGGCTGAATAAGACTAATGGGATAAAATACTTTAACCCTGTTTTTCCCTCTCCTTTATTAACGAGTCCAATAACCAAGCATGAAATTAAGTCTGTTACAATTATAAAAACAATTGCAAAATATAGGATAAACTCCGGGGAAATCGATATCTGGCTGAAAGTTAGCGGGAGATTCACCTGTGTTTCAGCAGGTTCAGGAATTTTTTCAGAGAGATTTACCACCATCTCAACTAATATTGAGCTCAAACCGAACAATACTGGTGCGCCAATTCCGATTGCAAAGAAGATAAATATTACATACATAAGAATATTTGAAGCAGCTCTTTTTTCTATAAACTCTTTTTCTTTCATGTTGCTTGCAGTTTGCTCAAGCAAGTCTGACATATTCCCTCCTGATTTTAATCCAGATACTATTAGTGAAATAATCTTGGATATTTTTTCAGAATCTATTCTTGTGCTCATGTTCTTTAATGCAATATCCACGCCCTTTCCGGTTGCTATATCTTTCCCTGTCTTTAAAATTTCTTCATCTAAAGGTGTAAATTCCGGCCTCGCTGAAAGCAAAAATGCCCGGTCAATTGTAATGCCTGACCTTAAATTGCTTGCCATTAATGAAATAACATCTGGGAAAGCCTGCTCCATTTTTTTAATTCTTGCTCCTGCTTTTAAACTAATCCTAAAATAAAAAAATGCAGCAAGAAAAACAAAAATTCCTAAAGAATAAAGCATGTTTATGTTGAGGAAGTAAAATGCAGCAGAAGACAAAGCTGAAATAATAAAAGAGATTAACAGGCTTTTGTTGTTATATTTTTCAGGCGAGGTGGTTAATCCAGAGTTTTTTACATTTTTTTCATATTCTTCCCTGATTTTTTTTGGATAGAATTTTAAGGTGTTCATTTTTTATTTTATATAAGCCATATAGACATTTATTGCATCAATAATTAACCCGATAACGCCAATGATTAGGATTATTAAAGCTATCAACTCCCCTAATGGTTTAATCCCATTGAGATTAGTATAGCCAATCCATATTAAAAAAGCAAATGTTAAAACTCCGAATATGTCGAAGAATGCAGGATTGGGCATACTTTTAATTTTCATTTTATAGCAGACTAGGCCTCCTTGATTTGATTAAGCCTAGGAACATTATCTGGACAAAAACAACAAAAAAGAATATAACAAGAAACAATAATTTTACTATGCTTTCAGACACACTAAGCATTGAGGATAAAATAACTAAAAAAGTGATTCCAAGGGCAGGCAAAATAACCGCAATTAACATGTAAAACATAATCAAAGGGTTTAATTTGCTTCCGTATGCTTGAATTTGGATTGTTTGCTCTTCACTTAAATTTTTTATTCCCTCTTTTATAACAATGCTCATATCACTTCCTGCTCTCATACCGTTGCTGATTTGCCATAAAACCCTCCTGAAATACAAAGAGGTATTAAATTTTCCATATTTTTCAATTGCTTCTATCTGAGGAATTCCGGAATTGATTTCTGCCACAATTTTTTTAAATTCTGAGCTAACTTCTTCATACTCGGAATTTGAGATATTCACCATTATCCTAAAAATTGGAACCCCTGAATTAAGCTGGACAAGTATGTCCTGCATAACCGGGATTAAATTTCTTTCAATATTTCTTGTTTTATTAAGCGAAAAAATTTTGGGATAATTATACTGATTAAAAAAAATAAATCCAGAAATTAACAAAGCTATTCCAAGCCCATAATAATAAAAATTGCTCATCTTTGCGATACCAAACGCAGATGTAAAAATAACTGCAGATACAAGGAGATTTAACAACAGGTTCCTGTAACAAACTGCCATATAAGATTTTTTATCTATTTTTACCCCGGCATTTTCTAGGTCATCGCCAAGTCTTGTTTTTTTGCTACTTGCAAACCTTACAAAATATTTGCTTCTTCTCTTTAGAACCTCTAAACCTGAAAAAGTAAACGGGATTTCAAATTTCATTTTATATGAATTTTTAAAAATTTATATTACTGAAAATTTTTTGATTTTCATTTTTTATTAACTTTTGATATGTGCCTATAGCACCGCCAAATGCCGGTTAACATAAACCATATGGATAGTTAGATGCATATCTTATAAGGTTAAATGATTTTTATTTCTTATACAATGGATAATTTTAAGCTTCATTTTGCGCTTTTTCCTCTTTACTGCTGTGTCCCTCTTTCACAATCACTTTTGCAATCTCATTTTTTTTGATCATAGATGCTAATAATTCTGGATTCGTGTAGTACAGGTTCATTACTTTACCTATAGAATTAAGGTTCCTTACTTTATTTTTCAACAACCAGATTAAAATTGATTGTTTATAGGCTAAATTCTTGTTAATATCTGCTTGTGACATGCCTGTGTGTCTGCTTAATTCATCAAAAAAAGCCATGCTTTCATTGTGAGCGACTATCTCATCTTTTTCAGGAACCCACCTATAAAGAATGTTTGCTGTTATAATCTCTTTTCCCGGAAGAAATTCTGCTAATTGGTAAACCCTTCTTTTGCCACTTCTTCTGTCTCTAAACATTACTACATTTAAGTTAACATTATTAAGCATACTCGGAGAGATATTTATTGGCGGATTAATCAGCCTTCTTATTGTTTCATTTGCAGTATCTGCGTGGACAGTTGCATATACTGAATGCCCGGTATGCATTGCTTCAAATAAAACTTCTGCTTCTCTTTGCCTTCTGATTTCTCCAAGGATAATTCTGTCTGGTCTCATACGCAAAGAATTTACAAGCAAATCAAGCATTGAAACCTCTCCTTTCCCTTCTGGATTGGGTGAGCGTGTTACAAGCGGGCACCAGTAAAGAAATTCTGGCAACATTAATTCCCTTGTATCTTCCATGCTTATTATTCTATGGTTTGGCGGTACAAATGGCATGCAAGCATTAAGAAAAACTGTTTTTCCCGACGCTGTCCCACCGCTGATTAAGATATTCATTTCATATTCAATTGCAAGCCATAAAATAATAGCTACATCCAAGCTTACTGTTTGATTATCTATTAAATCTATAATTGTCCAAGGGTCTCTTGCAAATTTTCTGATTGTAATGGTATTGCCTTTTGTTGCTATTGGGTATAATACTGCATTTGCTCTGTCTCCTGTAACAACATGCGCGTCCAGCAAAGGAGTTAAAATGCTAATCTGGCGTCCTATACGCCTTGCAATTATATTAGAATAATTGTTTATTTCTTCTTCTGTTTTTATATTAATATTTGTGATAAGCCATCCGTATTTCTTGTGGTATGCTCTTACAGGCTCTTTGCTTGAAATAATAACAATCTCTTCTAAATCAGGGTCACTAATCAGGAATTCTATCTTTCCCAAGCCGAGCATTTCCTGCATTAAAATTCCCGTTAAAAAATCCTCTGTTTCTTTTGACATATCTGGAACTTTTTCTTTGAGCAAGTTTCCAGCATCTTCCATAAATCTCTGTTTTATTTTTAAAACTGATTTTTGGTCAACTATCTCGCCTACAGCTATGCTTGTTACAGCTACAAGCTCTTTTCTTATTTCATCTAACAAAGCAGCTGTTCCGATATCAATTTCTGGAATAGAAAGATTGTAAAAAACTCCGCCTTCTTTTTTTTCTATATTAATATCTACTTTTGCTTTATCAACATTCAACTGGTATGATTCAATTACCCCTGATTTCTTTTCAAATTTTGGCTTTGGTTTATCTTCTTTTCTTTTTTCTATGCGCTTTGGTCTTTCTTTCTGTTTTCTTGGTCTTTTTTTCAGCAGGTTTTCCAGTTTTTTCTTCAACCTCTTTTTCTTTTTCATGTTCTTCATCTTTTTCTGTTATTCTGATTTCTGGTTCAGAAAATGCAGGGTATTCTATTTGTCCGAGTCCGTAATTTTCTAAAATCTTCGCCCATTCTAATGCTTTTTCTTTTTGAATCTTGAATATTTTTGCAATTGTGCTGAGAGTTAATACTTTCTTGTCTTTTAATATATCATACAAAACATCCAAATCAGTTTTAGATCTTCCTGCGGTTCTCTCTTTTACTTGCTCATAACTCACTCTAATGTGTTCTTCTTTTTTATGCTTTAAAAATTTTGAATATGAAATTACTATAACAATAATAAGTATGAGCCATTGGGTTACAAATGCTATAACAGAGAGGTTCATATTGTATGGTAGTTTTGGAATTTCTTTTATAAACTGCCCTGACATCGTAGTATATGATAACTTCCCTTCTTTATTGGCGAATAGGTATATATTTATTGCGCCAAATATTATCATAAACAGCATTATTACAGCCAAACTTTTTGCCTTTACCATTCTATTCTTTTAAATTTCGTTATGTTTATATAGTTATTTCAATTTTAAATAGAGAAATTATTATATAAACTTTGGGGTAGGTTATTCAGGATAAAATTTTTAGCAAGGGGGTAAAAGTTATAACTGCAATTAAATTTAAGGATATTCCAATTGCTATTTATTAAATGACTTTGTTATTAATGCTCTTTTACTAAACAAATCTTAATAAAATAAAAAAATGAAAAAAAGAGGAACTCCCATCTTGACTTCTGGATTAATGAAAAGTGAAGAACAATTAGCAAAGTCAAAACGCTCGCAAGCAGGAATTGAATATCTAATTGTTGTGGGTTTTATTACTTTTGCAATTATGTCATTATTTGCAATTTCTTATGTTTATTCCAGCATGACTCAAGATAAAATAAGGATTAACCAAGTTGAGAGTTTTGTTAATCAACTTATTAATTCTGCTGAATCTGTTTTTTTTGCCGGCGAGCCAAGTGAAACCCAAATAAGCCTTTATCTGCCAAATGGCATAAAAAGCATCCAGATAAACTCTAATAATATCCTTATTGTTATCTCTACATCCAGCGGGGATAATGTCAGGGAATATGCAAGCAGAGTAGATTTGCAAACTACAACAGGCATTTCTACATCAGAAGGTGTGAAAAAAATTACTTTAAAAGCACGAGAAAATTATGTTGAGATAATCCATTAAGGGTGAGGTTTAAATATATTCTTTTCTTTTGAATTCATATTTAAAGAGGTGGATAATGATTAAACTAATAAATCTGTTAATGTCTGGTTACCTAAATAGCATTTTTATTATTAAGCTAATTAGGAGTAAAAAACAATTAATTAAACCAAAGAAATCCCAGGGAATGATTGAATTTATGATACTTTTTGGGGCAGTTTTGTTCTTTTTTGTGGCATTTATGCTGGCTATTCAAACAAGTAGCGAGGAAAAAACATTGGAAAAGCAAAATGTTTATGCGCAGAATATTGCGCTTTCAGTGCAAAATGAATTAGCTCTTGCTGCTCAGGCAAGTGACGGATATTCCAGGGAATTTTATGTTACTAATACAATCTTGGGCGACGATTATGAAATAACTCTTGTTGATAATAGTGTTTATATTAAAGCAGAGAAAATTGCTCTTTCTTATTCAGTGGTTGTTGTTGATGGAAATATTCAGAAAGGATTAAACACAATAAAAAAAGAAGGCGGGGTAGTTTATTTGAATGGTTAATATGGATAAGACTTTTAATTGTAAGTATGTTAATTATGTTAGCAAGTTAAATAGCAAGAGGTTGTTAATACATCAAGATTTGCATTTTATGTAAACCTCCTACTTTAGTTTGTGAGAAAGTAAATGCAAATCTTGAGTGTGCTCAAGATACCAAACACGCCACCTACTTCAGTGGGTGATATCTTGACAATAGAAGTGTGAGGTTAAACTAATGCGAGTGTGTTGAGTTAAAGTTAGCGGTATTGTATTACTGGCCTTGAGTGTAAATATAAAAAGATGGTGTTAAAAATCAGAAGCAAAAAAGCACAGGCTTGGAGTTTGGATGTTGTTGTTGCAATTGTAATCTTTATGGCAGGGGTTATTATTTTGTATGTTTATGCAATTAATTACGTCAATCAAGGCGGACAGCAACTTGATGATTTGCTTTATCAGGGAAATACTGCTGCTGAACTTCTTCTTGGCGATGATGAATTAGGGCTTGTTTCAAATGGCAAAATAAACCAGGATAAGTTAAATGATTTTTATGCCAGCGATTATAAATTAAAAAAAATGCGATTAGGAGTTAAAGACGATTTTTATTTTATTCTCCAAAATCTTGAAGTTAATGGGACTTTAGTAGGATATGCAGGGCTGATGAATTCTACAGCAGTTAAAAATTCAATTAAGGTAAGCCGTTTCAGTGTTTATAAAAACAAGCCAATTAAATTTCAGATTTATGTTTGGAGGAATTAATTGCAATCAAAAATAATCCATATAAAATGAAAAACCACAAAGCGTATTTTTACAGTTTAGATGCTCTGATAGCCCTAATTGTAATTCTTGGAGTTGTGCTGGTTATCAAGCCTTCGGTTATAATTAAAGCTCCGCAGATGAATTTGCAAGAAGATTTGCTGAATGTTTTATCATCTTTGAAAGTTGGGGAAATTGACAACCCTTATGTCCAGAATCTTGTTTCAACAGGTGAAATTGTGGATCTTAATCAATCTGTCCTTGAGCAGATTGGCGAGTTTTATGCTGTCGGCGATATAAAAGCAGAACTAATGACTAATGCAGTCTTATCTCAATTAGAGCCAGAAAACAATCTGGGGGTATATTTCAGTGGTATCCCTATCTATGAAAATGGAATTCCCATTAGCGATGCAAGAGATATATGGACTGCGCGCCAGATAATCAGCGGAATTCAGGCAGGAGAGAGTGTTAGGGGTTATTCCTCACGAGCTTTTCTTTCTGCATCTAATAAAGTGGATTATTTTTATTTCGGCGGTTATGTTGGCGATGGGAATATAACTGTTAAATTCAATGATAAAATAACTGGGGCAAAAATTGAAGGAGTTTTTTCTGGAGAATTTGATTTGTACATTAATGAGCAATTTGTTGGACATTATATTCCATCTGCATCTGTTCCATACAAGATTGATTTGTCTTCTCATCTTAGCAAGTTTAACTCTGGAATAAATTATATTGATTTTAAATCTAATGGAAACTTGTATATTGCAGGGGGATTTATCAGAACTTCCCACGAGCAGTCAGCTGAATTTATCTCAAGCACAAAAAAATATTTCCCTGGCATTAAAGGTCTAATTAACATTTATGACAGCTTTTATGTTCCAAGTACATTAAACACAATAGATATTTTTTTGCATTTAAGGAGCCAGCATGATTTATTTTTAACAATTGGCAATCAAATAGTTTTTCAGGGAAATACCGGCGGAGTAGATAGCATAATAAGCTTAAGCAATTCACAGCTTGCAGGCTTGCTTGATTATTCTCAATTAGAGGGGAAGACAATTCCTCTAAGGCTTGGATTATTTAATGCAACTTATTTAATTAATCAAACAATTGCTTCTGATGTTTTTTCAGTTACTGATTTGAGCGGGAGCATGGATGAGTGTGCTTTAAATTGCAGTATTAATCCAATCAAGCTTATAGATTTGGCAAGAGATGCGAATAGAGCCTTTATTGAGATTATTCTAAATTATTCTGACAACCGCGCTGGTTTAGTTGGTTATGAGTCATTAGCCAAAGAAGAAGATTATCATGGTTTGTCAACAGATATTTCATCGCTTAATCAGGAAATTGATTCATGGAAACCTGGAGGAGGAACCTGCATTTGTTGCGGGGTTAATAAAGCAGCTGAGAAAATACAAGCTGAATCTGATGCAACAAAATTTAAAGCGATGGTTGTAATGAGCGACGGCAGGGCAAATGTTAAATGTCCTGAACAAGCTACTGGCAGTGCAACTGAAGACGCTATACAGGCTGCATGCAATGCGTATGATAATTATGGGGTGAGAGTTTATACTGTCGGGTTTGGAGATCAAGTAGATGAGCCTACAATGCAGGCAATGGCTTCTTGCAGCAATGGAAATTATTATTATAGCAGTGTTGAAGAGCTTGTTGATATATACAGAAAGATAGCAGGAGATATAATTAATGCTTCATATGTTGAGCAGACAGTTGTTGCGCAGGGAATAGATTCCCAGCTTTTTCCTGATTCTTATATTCAGCTAAATTTTGACAGGCAAATTTCTTATGGGTTAATTATTAGTGCAGAAACTCCTGAATTTGGCAATGAAATTTCTGAAGGCAAATTAGAAGTGCCTGATAATGTTGAGGTTTATGACTTAGGGATTATCTCTTATTCTGGCTCTAAGTGGACTGACAGAGCAAGTATCTATAATGATGTTTTAGGTGTATGGGATGAATTTTACAATTTAGAAGATTATGGCTTGGCATATACTAGCTTAGGGGATCCTTATATTGTAAATGTCCCCCCTGAAAAAGTTGCAAAAGGCAATAATACTCTTAAGATTTCAACAGGATTATCTCCTGCTAATTTTTCAGGGGGTTCCCGTTATAATAAAATAGTTTATACATTTATTAAGGATATCTCATCTTATTCAACAATAGTTGCAAGTGCAAAAGGATGCATCTGGCATATAGAATTTGAAGGAGGGGGGATAGAATCAATTAGCGTTCCTCAAGATTACGCAGGCTCAGAAGAATGCTATTACACTTTTGATAATCTAGCTTATAAAAGCAATGATGCGATTGACATTGCTGTTTATCGTCTTTTGCAATCTCTTGACTTAAATTTAAACAGAAAAGTTGAAACTAAATTTTCAGAGCAAGATTTGGCATTAAGCACTAATGAAATCCAGGGCATCCCTTTTACATGGGATACAGAAGTGCAGGCTAGGGTTTGGAGGTGATTTGGATGGAAAAAATTGTTAATTGTAAAAAATATGCCAGCTATGTTAACAGATTAAATAGTGAAAAATTGTTAATGATAAATGTGTTAGTTGTATTATCAAGTTAAATAGCAAGAGGTTGTTAATCATAAAAGCTGGAGGTGACTTAATGCAAGTGTGTTGGGTTAAAATTAGCAGGGATTATACTACTCTGCTCTAAGTGCGAATATAAAAAATGCCAGCAAAAATAAGCAACAAAAAAGCGCAGGTTTTTACTTTAATAGCAATAGCTCTTATTGGCTTGGTGTTTGTTTCCTTTAGCATTTATTCTGTTGCAGAGCAAAGGCATAGTGTTAAAACAAGGATTTCAACAATGGAAGGCTTTCTTAATTCTATTGAGCTAAACCTTCAAAGGCAGATTTATATTTCTGGTTTTAGGATAATATTTTTAGCAGAAGATGAAATAACAAAAAATGGGGAGTATATTACTAATGTAGATACATTTTTTAATGAAGCTTTTTTTCAGGGAACAGTTGCTGGGCAGTCTGCTGATATTATGCTTGGAGCAACTTATAATGACTTAATTGCTAGCATAAAAGACAAAGCTAAAAAGATTAATGTTGATATTGTAATGTCAAATCCTTCTATAACTATAAGCCAAGTTGATCCCTGGCATGTAAAAATGACTTTGTTTGCTGATTTTGTTATGAGTGATAAATCTAAGCTTGCAAAATGGGAAAAGCAACAGCAAATTTCAGCTTATATTCCTGTTTCGAAATTTGAAGATCCGGTTTATACAGTAAATACAATTGCATTAATTTCTAAAAAAATAATTCAGACACCTCATGAAGGGCAATATGTTGTGGAGGGTAATTCTGCTAATCTTTTGGACCATGTTAATAGCGATTATTATTCATTCAATTCAGATGCTCCCAGTTTTTTAAAAAGACTGCAGGGAGATTTAACTGCAGATGAGAATGGAATAGAAAGTTTTGTAAACTCGAACAAGCTTTCAACTCAGGGTTTGCCTGTTTATGATAAATCTAAAATTGATCATATTTATTTTTCTTCATTAAACCCAAATAACTGCTATGTTGCAGGCATGCCTTCATGGTTCAGAATTGATGATACCCATTTGATTAAATACAATGCAACTTGTGGGTGAATATTTATTGCTAGTAAATTAAGATATCTAATTTAATTAACAAATTTTATGACTACCTAGATTGCTAATTCTAATGCACATATTAATATAATAAAATGGTTGCTGGCAAGATTATAAACTAAAAATAGATAATTTTAGTATTAGTGAGCAGTATCAACTTAAATGTTTTTGATTGAGAAAACATTTAAATACCTGTTTTCCGAATATATAACATAAAAAGGAGGTTAAGATTATGGAAAGAAGAGGACAGGCAGCTATGGAGTTCTTGATGACTTATGGCTGGGCGATACTTGCAGCAATCATAGTTATTGGCGTATTAGCATATTTTGGAGTGTTTAGCCCGAGTAAGTTGGTTCCAGAAGTGTGCACAATTAATAGTCCATTGGGATTATCGCCTGGTGATTGCCAAGTTTCAGCAGCTGGTGGAATTACTCTTGCATTAAGAAATGGTGCTGGAGAGCAAATAACAGTTTCAAGTATTGCAGTAACTAATTGCGGAACAGCTACTCCAAATCAGGCAGTTAATGATGGTGCAAAACCACAGCTAACTGTTGCATGTACACCTTTATTATTAAGTGGGGCTAAGTTTAGCGGGGATATAACAGTAACATACAAGAGAGCTGGAGGAGAATTTGATCAGACATCAACAGGAAGAGTTTCTGGAAATGTAGGAGCTTAATTTATTTTTTATTTTTATTATTTTTTAATATTTTTAGAAGTTGGTTTTAGTTAGTTTTGCTAAAACCCTGTTAAAAATGTAAAGTTTGTGTTTATAATTATTGACAGCTAATAAATACGCTAAGGTGGTTATAAATTAAAAGTAAATCAATGGCTAATGATTCTTTATCATTAAAATTAGAAAGCATGTTGGTACCTTTAGCTATTTGAAGTTAAACCTGTGGTTCTTAACTTTATTGAGGTTGAATACTCGCATCTAAATAATTTTATAAACATGGTTTCTTTCTTAAAATCATGAAAATCCTTGCCTTGCACTCTGATTATGTCAAGTTTAAGCCATTAAAAAAAGCCCTGAAAAGCGTAGATGAGTTAAAGCTTAAAGATAAAGCAGGCAAGTTAGTAAAAGAAGCTTTGATGGTTCTAACTGCTGTTGAAAAAGGTGATGAGAAGATTAAGGAGATAGTTGAAAAGTTTGTGTGGAATGTTAAAGATATTGCAAAACAGGTGCAGGTGAAAAATATTGTTTTATATCCTTATGCTCATCTTTCGAGCAATCTTGCAAATCCAGAAATTGCATTAAAGGTTCTTGATGGAGCTGCGAAAATTCTTAAAAAGAGTTTTAAAGTTATTCAGGCACCTTTTGGCTATTATAAAGAATTTGAAATTAAAGTTAAAGGGCATCCTTTAAGTGAATTAAGCAGGGAAATAAAAGTTGAAGGTAGTAGTAAGGGAAGAATTAAGGAAGAAGAAAAAATTGACTATAACACTTTGCTTAAGGAAATCACTAAGTCTAAATTAGACAGAAGAAAACTAAAAGAAAATGACCACAGGATTATCGGGCAGCAAATGGATTTATTCAGCTTTAATGATGTTGCTCCTGGCATGCCTTTTTGGCATAATAATGGATTAATTATTTATAATGAATTAATAAAGTTTATCAGAGAAGAAATTAAAAAACAAGGATATGCAGAAATTAGAACACCAGAAGTTCTTGATGTTAAATTATGGAAAGTTTCTGGGCACTGGGAGAAATACAGGGAAAATATCTTTCTAAGTGAATATGAAAAAAGAACTTTTGCAACAAAGCCAATGAATTGCCCTGGGGGGTTGTTAATTTTTAAGGAAAAGCCAAAATCTTACAAAGATTTGCCATTAAGATTTGCAGAATTTGGAGTTGTCCATAGGCAAGAATTATCCGGGGTATTGGCAGGCTTATTTAGGGTAACTGAATTCACACAAGATGATGCTCATATATTTTGCACAGAGGCGCAGTTAGAAGATGAAATCTTGAAGATTATTAAATTAATGGAGAAGGTTTATGATAAATTTAAGTTTCCTTTTCATCTTGAGTTTTCAACACGCCCAGAAAAAAGAATCGGGAGTGATAAGATGTGGGATAAAGCTGAAAAATCTCTTGAAAGTGTTTTGAAAAAAAATAAGATTAATTATAAGTTAAACAAAGGCGACGGAGCTTTTTATGGGCCTAAGATTGATTTCCATACTGAAGACAGCCTTGGCAGAACCTGGCAGCTTGGGACAATTCAGTTAGATTTTTCAATGCCAGAGAGGTTTGATTTAGAATACACTAATGAAGATAACAAAAAGAAAATGCCTGTGATGATTCATAGAGCGATTTTTGGCAGTTTGGAAAGATTTATTGGTGTACTTTTGGAACATACTAATGGCAGACTTCCTGTTTGGCTTGCTCCTATTCAAGTCAGAATAATTAATTTTACTGACAGAAATAGCGAAGCAACTAAGAAGGTTGTCAGCGATTTAGAGCAGGCAGTTCCTGGTTTAAGAATAGATTCTGATTTTAGGCAGACAACAGTTAATGAAAAAATTAGAGATGCTGAGTTAATGAGAATCCCCCATATAATTGTTATTGGAGATAAAGAAGAAAAAGACAGAACTTTAGCTGTAAGAGAGAGGGGGAGCAAGCAGATTAAATCACTTTCTCTTGCCGGGTTTTCTAAAAGTCTGAAACAGGAGATAGAGCAGAGAGAATAATCATCACCTTTGTAGTCATAAACTCTGATTAATATCTTAACAAAATAGTTTATTGCAGTTTCTAATTTAATTTAGTTAATAACTGTAAAATTGGTTTAGTATACTAATTAATGTCTTGTTATGGTTAGACGTTCTATTGTATTATCAATTTTAATTAATCTTATAAAGGCTTACACTTTTAATAAAAAATGATGTCTTTAGAGACAAGAATTAATGGAAAGCTAATTGGCTATGCTCATATAGTCAATAAAACAGAGGTTCTTATGGAGGATAAGGTTATTGCTAACTATAAAGTTGAGTATTTCAGACCAGAGAACACGCCTAGCGTGATAAGTTTTGAGATTACTTATGAAAAAGAAGGAGGAGCAGAGGGGTTGGCTTTATTGATATTTAAAAAAATTAGTGAGACATTAAAAAAACAACCAAATAAAACGAGAGGATAACCTGCTTTTGTTATTACCAATTATTTTTAAGAACCCTTCTCCAAACTTCGTCATGCGGTTTTATCCATTCTACTCTAAGCCTTTCAAATTCAATTGATGTCCAGATAGCTAACTGGGGTAATTGGTACTCCTTATCATACTCCAATGCAGGAACTCTTGATTCCCAATACTTTTTACAGGCTAAATTCATGGATTTTTTTGTTGATTTACCATTGCCTGCTGATTCACGATATAATTCTCTTTCAATATGAGCTCTTTCAACTATATATGCGTCATCTTTTGATGTTAATTCAAAGCTTAATAAAATTACTTCGTTCTCTCTGCATATATCATGCATAAGATAATTCCAAAGGTGCGGAAATTTTGGATTTTCTAACCAAGATTTTGGTTCTGGTTCTAATAAACCCTCAATTACTCCATCGTGGGCTTTGCTTGTGATATTATTCCCGCGCCCAAATCTTATGAATCTTCTTATCGGAATCAGCCCAGGTTTTCCATAAATTTCTTTATCCCGCATAGATTTATATGCCTTTGAATTTGAATAGTGGTATGCAGTAATTCTTTTTATTTTATTTTTCATCGTTAATATCTATTTATGTTTATTGAGCTTAGCATAATCATTAGTTTTATAAATATTGCTCTTCTGATAAAAAAATGAACCCACAATTTTTTTTTGAAAAACTGCATGGCTCAAGCGAATATGAATCTTTTATAAAAAATTATCCAGATGCTTTTCTTTGCTCAATATTTTTTATTCTTGATTTTGAAGCTAATGGTAAAGGGAACCAGTATCATTTTGATTATTATGTTCCGTCTCAGAAAAAAATGTTTGCTTTTCAGCTTGAGCAGGGAATAAAACTTGTTCCTGCTGACATAATTGAATCTGCTGAACAAAAAGAACCAAGCAAGCTTAAATTTTCATTTAACCTGAGTTTTAAGGAAATCGAGGGCTTGATTTTAAATGAAATGGCTTTTCAAAGCATTAAGAACCAGCTTCAAAAGATTATTGTGGTTCTGCAAAATGCCGACGGGAAAAACATTTATTTTTGCACTGTTTTTATCTCAAATCTTGGGTTAATCAAAGCCCAGATAGATGATGAATCTAAAAAGATAATTGCGTTTGAGAAAAAAAGCTTTTTTGATATGATGAGGAAGAGTTAGGGTTTATTAATATTGGGAAGTAATTAGATGTAGTGGAAGCCAATAAATTATTAAGCCCATTATTTGATATTTATTCGTTATCTTATGCATAAGAGTTATATTTAGCGTGTTATACAATTAACTACTGGTTAAGTTTTTTATTAGTAATAATTCTACTATTAACCTTTGTTCTTTGGCTTTTTCTGGGTTTCTGTGCAACAAAAATTATATTAACCGCCTTTTTGCCTTCATTGTATTTTTTTATTATTTTAAACCCAGCTTTTTCAAACAAATTGTAAATTTCTTTTTCTGTAAACAAATAGTAATATCTCTTTCCTTTATCACGCCAGCTAACATATTTTTCTTTTGGCGCATTTTTGAAGCGTGGTGAGTCTTTGTTCCATACTGCAATTTGAACTTTTGCACCTGGTTTTAATATGTGGTAAAGTTCTTTTGCTGCTTTTTTATGCTGTTTCTTGTTTAAGCAGTGAAATGAAGCTATTGCGATTGCAGCGTTGAAGAAATTATTTTTATGTGGCAGTTTTGTAATTTCTGCAACAGCAAATTCTGCTTTAATTCCTTTTTGTTTTGCTCTTTTTTTTGCAAGTTTAATCATCTCTTCTGAAAAATCAACAAGCCACAATTTAGCGTTTTTTATTTTTATTAAATACCTTCCTGCTCCGCTTCCAAAATCAAGAATATTACCTTTTTGTCTGTGCAAGAATTTTGTTGTAATTGGAGACTGAAATATCTTGAATTTATACCAGTCTGGAGCAATATTGTCCCAAACTTGCTTTTGTGATTTGCGTTCTTCCATAAAATAATAAAGAAAAAGAAGTTTATAAAATTAAACCTCTATAAAATATTATTTTTTTCTACCTATGACTCATCTTCTCTGAAATTGACTATGCTGAATAATTTATGTCCTTTATCTTCTAATTTATTTCTTCCACCCAATTCATCCAGTTCCACTATTGAAGCACACTCCACAATTTCACCTTTCAACTTACTGACTAAATCGCAAGCTGCACACATAGTGCCAGAAGTTGCAATTAAATCATCTACAATTAGAACATTTTGTCCTGGCTGAATTGCGTCTTTATGAATTTCAGCTATGCCTGTTCCATATTCTAATGAATATTCTGCTGAAATTGTTTCTGCCGGGAGTAATCCTTTTTTTCTTATTGGGACAAATCCACAGCTTAATTTCTCTGCTAAGCTTCCGCCGATAATAAATCCGCGAGCTTCAACACCCGCAACAATGTCAATGTTTTTATCTTTATATCTAATGTGTAAAATTTCAATAATTTTTTTCATTCCTTCTTTGTCTTTGAATAAAGTTGTCAAATCCCTGAACATCACTCCTTGTTTTGGCCAATTTGGAATCGTTCTTATCTTGTTTTTTATCTGCAAATATTCTTGCTCAATTGAAAATGATTCCACCACCTTAATCAAAACTTCTTTAACTTTTCCAATATTTTCGTTAAATATTTTTAAAATATCGTTCCAAGTTACAGGCTCTTCATCTTTTCGCCAGCAGTCATAATAAGTGGATATTGCTATTGTTGCATAAGGTATCTCTGCTTCATTTGCAAGAATGCATTCTGGTGCAATTGACATATCTATTATGTCTGCTCCAAGTAAGCGGAACATATTTGATTCGGCAATTGTTGAAAAGCGCGGGCCTTCAATTGTGACAACCGTGGCTTTTTCATGGTGCGGGAGATTTAATTTTCTGCATGCATTTATAAGTTTTTTTCTTAATTTATCATTAAATGGCTTTGCCATTGGTGTATGTATCGGGCCAAATTCAAATTTGTCAAAAAAAGTTACATCTCTTTTTTTTGTAAAATCTATGAATTGATCAGGTATACTGAAATCCCCTACTTTTATGCCTTCTTTTAATGACCCGACAGCTGTTGTTGAGATTATAAATTTGCATTTTTCTTGCTTTAATGCATAAATATTTGCTTTGTTATTAATTTGTGTTGGTGGAAATTCATGTTTTCTTCCGTGACGAGAGAGAATTACAACATCAATTCCTTTAATTTTTCCTATTATTAAAGGAGAAGATGGTTTACCAAAAGGAGTTTCAACCTGCTTTTCCTGAAAATCTTGAAGTATTTGCTGGTTTTCTATTCCACTTTCTTCAATAATACCGATTTTCATGCCAGCCATATTGATGAAAAAAGAAAACAATTTAAAAATATTCAGGTGCTCAACTACATAGAATTAAATTTTTTAAGATATAATCAAAAAGGGCTGATTTTTCCTTCCTGCCAGTCTTTTAGAATAACTCGCGAGGTTTTGTCTGCGTCAACTTCATTGCCTTTTTTTAAAATGTTTTTTTGCCTTCCTAATTGTTCAATTAACTCTTCAACATTATCTTTTTTTAGTTTGTAAAAATCTTGAAAAGCTTTTGTGTATACTCTGAATAATCTCGCAACTATCATTTCTGCATCTTTAACTCTATCATAAGTTCTTGCGCCAACTTTAGCGTGTTCGGCAATTGCCCCAATTTCCTTGGAAGAATATTTTGCGGTGGGGATTACTCCAGGCGAGTCTAAGAGTATTATATTTTCAGTTAGTTTAAGTTTTTGGATTCCTTTAGTGAATCCAGCTTCTTTTCCTGTTTTTGCGGAGCTTTTGCCAATTAATAAGTTTATCACAGAACTCTTTCCTGTATTTGGATAACCAATTACCCCAACTATCACTTTCTCTTTGTTAATTTTTTTAGCTTCTGCTTTTATTTTGTTTCTGAGGTATTTGCCTCCACGATGTTCTTGGCATGAAATAAAGGCATAAGGTAAAAGATTGTGTAATTTCTCTTTTGATATCTTTTCTTTGTCTATTAAATCAATTTTATTAAAAATATAGATTATTATTTTATCTCTTTCTTTTATTGCTTCTTCTATTACCAAGTTTCTTGTTTCATCTATAAACCTTGCGTCAAGAATCTCTAAGATTATGTCTGAGAATTCAATAACTTTCCTTAGCAAGTTTGGGAATTTTTCTCTTTGTTTTTTTATGTTTTTTAATCTTCCTGTGTGGCGTGATGAAAAACTGTAGCGGACTCTCATGTTATAACTTAATATAGGGAGTTTTAAATAGTTTGTTTATTAATTTTTATGGTTAGTTAGCTATTTGAAGCTAATTGTTGGTGTAGAGATGTTAACAGGTTATTTTGACCTTTTAAATGTTAAACAAATTATTATAGACTGGTTTTGCAGTTCAAATTTATAATATTAATCAAAAATCAACAAATTTCTTTTTTTGGAACATTCATTGTTTGGTAAAAGCATGCAGTATCTTTTGCTGCAAGTTCTGGGTCTGTTATTTGCGTTTGGCTGTAAAAAACTTTTTCTTCTCGCGGTTGCAAAGTTTGGCTTGAAGATGTGCTGTCAAATGCATCCTCCATTGTTTTTTCCTGATCTAAAAATAAAAATTTAACTTCGAATATGCCTGAAACATCGTAATCCAAATTAATTACATCTGCTGTGCATTTTATTGTTTTATCAACGCATCTTTCATTTTGATAAGCATTGCATGTTTGATTTTTAACCAAATTTCCTATTGCATATGCTATCTGTTGTAATGTACAACCAGGTGTAGTAGGTTGTTCTTGAGTTGGTTGGTTTCCTTTAGTACCTGCTGAATCTTCACTAGAACTCCCCCCAGAATAAGTTTGTTGTGAAGCTGAATCTGATTTATCATTTTGTATTCTATCAACAATGTCCTTTATAATACCAGCAAAACCATCCTCATTTTCATTGAAAAATAAAAAATACCCTTCTATGAGCAGGAAGATAATTGCTATTGCAATAAGGACAAAAAACAAAACCCTCTTTTTCATGATTGAGTAAGATAAGGCATATATATAAAATTAATTGAGAAATGCCCCTGCCTGGGGTGGAAATTTCCCTGATTTTATTCAAATCCCATGTTGGGCATGGATTTATATTCGATGCCCCAGGAGGGGTTGTGCATTGAATTATTATTCAAGCTTTTCCCCTATTTTCCTCTGTTTTTTTCGGTATGTGTTAATCTTCTTCTCCATAGATTATCGTTCCAGACCTCATTTTATAATCATGTCTTTCTGCATCTGCATTTAGTAAGGCCTTCATAGAGTATCCTGCTAGAACTAAAAAAACTCCTCCAACAACTCCCACTATAATTTTTCCATTCACGGTTTCAGCAGAGTTTAAACCTATTAATAATATCATAATCCCAATAAAACCATAAAAAACTACTGCAAAATAACCAGACTTTTGTTTTTGCCTGGCTCTTCTTCCATAATGATAAAGTTCTTTGTTATTCATATTATAATTTTAACTTTTTACCAGTTGATTTATTTTTATGTTTGCCTACATAAATCCTTTTTCTCCCTAAAGGGCGAAAGTTTGGTTTTTTCTTTCTCTTGCTGTTTAACTTTCTTATTTTTGTTTTTATCATATACAAGAAAGATGTTTGGAATTAATAAAGTTTTACTTTTCGTTTCTTCGTTGGGGATTTGAACTTTCCACAATTCACTGCCCCACCCACGATTCGAAATTTATTTTGTTTATGCTCCAATGGTGCATAGCATATTTTACACACAAATGCCCCCGCCGGGATTTGAACCCGGGTCTCGGCCGTGAAAGGGCCGCATACTTGGCCTCTATACTACAGGGGCATAGATATCAAATATAAAAATCATTTATAAAGATAACTGAACATTTGAAAATTGATAAATTGAGTTGTTAAAGTATTTTTGCAGGCAATAAGGTTTTTCTACTACTTATAAGAATTTTAATTTTAAAGTACAGCATTTCTTCTTCTTTGGTATAAAATTGTAGAGTAAATATGCCTCTTATGTCATAAATGCATTGCGAAAACCACATTCTTTGGAATATTGGGGACATTTCTGAGCATCCTAAAATTCCAACCAAACTCACACTTAAAAGTGTTGGTAAAAAAAGATGAATTTTTTGATTGCAAAAACAATTATAAACCTAAAAGTATTAATTTATTCATGAACAAAAAAGAGGAAAGGTTAGAGAATATTCTGATTGGAGTTTTGGTTTTAGCTATTGTTGTTATCTCTGCTGTTTTACTGATGGATATAACAAAGACAATAACAGGGAAAGCCACTTATGAATATGTTATTATTGGAAGCGGAAGTGTTAGTGGATATTGCAAGGAAGGATGCCTTTTATTAGACCCAATGCCAATTAACCCAGGGGTTGTTGGAAATTTAATTCCAATAAATGCGCCGCTTCTTGAAGTCGTGCCATTGCCAGCAGGCAAATACCAAATTGAATTTTATGGGGGGGAAGTTGGTGGCAGGAGATTCAATGTTATATGGGTTTTGCAAAGCGATGAAGCCGGAGGAGACTTGCTTTTTTTAGAAGTTAATCAAGAAGACTGGGGAAAAACAATTAATATGGGAGAGGGTTTTGATGTTTATGAATTTAAAACAATTGAAACAGATACAATTCCTCCAAGCTTAACTTCATTTAAAATCGTTGATTATTCAGGCACCCAGGTTCCATTAGTCAATAATAAATATACAATGGCAGGAGGAAATTATTATGTAGACGCTGTATTCAGTGATAATGTTGCTTTAAGTGCTTATTCTATTTCTATCCAAAAGAGTTTGGATAATGGAGTAACTTGGACATCAATTGGAAGTTGTAATAAAATCAATTTAAACTCACAAACAATTGACACTTACACAAGTTCAACACAAGACAAGGGATGTGCTTTTACTCTTCCTGCTGGAGAAACAGGCCAAATAAAATTTGCTGTAAATCTTAAAGATACATCAAATAATCTGGCTTCTTCTGGCCCATATTATTATGAGATGGTGTCTGAGCCAAATATAATAAATCCTGGTTTAGACAGCTTAACAGGATGGAATGTTGTTAAAGATTCTTATACAAATACAGGTCCTTATGTAACCCCAAAATCCAGGATTTATACTCCTAATGGATATATTTATGTTTATCCCAAGGCTGGAACTAATTTTGTTCTTCTTCCTTATCAATCTAATGCTAAGCAAGCTCCTTATTTTGAGCAGACAATTACAATTCCTTCTAGCCAAGCAGGAACTTATGAATTATGCGCATGGGGAGTTAATTTAGGTGGAAATTCTAAAGGTAAAATGTGTTTAGGTAGTTCTTGCACTGCTTCTGCTGGGGTTGGAGGAGCAGTAGGAAAATGGGAGCAGCAGTATTGTGTTGAAGCTGATTTAATTGCAGGGCAGCAAGTTAAAATAAAATTCCAGGGATTTGATAAAACTCATTTTTTTGGGTGGGATGAGGTGAGTTTGGAATATAAGGGATTACCTCCAAATGGAAAGCTTAGTGTTTTTGTATCAGAAGAAAATGAAGTAACAGGGCAGACTACACCAATAAATGAAATAGTTTTTGTTCAGGGAACAAAATGGGATGGCACTTATTTTGAAAATAAAGCACAAGTAGATTCAAATACAGGAGAAGCATCTTTTATTCTTCCAAAAGGAAAAAGTGGCTATAGTATTTCTGTAGGAGAAGAAGGAAGCGGATTTTGTGATACTTACTTTTGCCATGAAATTGAAGAAGTTGTAATTGAGGGAAATGATAATTATTTTAGAGATTTGATTTTTGCAAGGCGTCCTTCTTCAACTTCAATTCCACAACTTTCTCCTTTACCTGGAGAAACTTCAGCTGTGTTTCCAAATTCGATTGGATTTATTCCAAAAAACAGCAAATTTGCTTTTAGATTATATGGGACAAATTTTGATGTAAATACTAATGTTTATCTCGATGGGAAGTTGGTTACTAATGATGATGCTAAAATTAATGTTTTAAATTCAAAGATTATGGAAGTTAGTTTTACTGCAAATGATTCCCTTTGTGATTTGATTCCAGAAGCTTGTTATATCCCATTGCAAGACGGGTATTATTATTTAAGCGATGAAAATGAACTGATTTTCGCCAAAGAATTCGATGGTGAATCTTCTGGGTATTTATTCTCAGTTGCAAAAGAAGGCGGAAGCGTCACTGGAAAAAGCATTTCTGGCATTACTGGGGGGTCTATTTGGGATTTAGGCGGTGGACTTAAGCCAGGAGCTGTTTTAACTTTAGAGGAATGTATAAAACTTAAAGAAAAAAATACAAAATTTGAAACTGCTTCATTTGATTGTGGCAATGAAAAACCGCATAAATATGTGAAGTACTCTAAAACTATAAAATATGAATCCCCTGAATCTGACTTGTTTGAGGGTCCTTGTGTGTACCTCGGTTATGAAGAAATAACACGCACAGATGTTTGTGTTGTAGACAAAGTTCACACCGAAAAATTAATAACCGAAAGAGAGGAGATAACTGTTAGTCCTGCTGGAGCTTTGCTTAACCTGGTTGTATCTGGCGTAGGGGTTTTGACGGGTGGGCCTGGTTTTATTATCAACTGGTTAATGAATATTAGACTTGAAGAAGCTTATGGGGTTACAGGAAGTTTGTATACCTTAGTTTTTGGTGATAGTCAATATACTCAGACTATTATTGATAAAAGGAGCGAGTGCGGGAAAAATGTTTTAGGTTATGGGCAAGGCACTGGAGATGTTATAAGAAAATTTTACTCTGATGTTACAGATGATGAAAGTTTAGTTGCACAGTTCAACAAAAAACCAGAATGCGATGATATAGAAGATATAACCTGCTGGAATCAAAATCAACAAAGAAATGATTTACATATAAATAAAGAGCAAACAAGCGGATATTATAAAGTTCCAGCAAAGGTTATAGTTGGTGGAACTATAGCTTTAGATAAACCCTCTTGCACTGAAAGTTCGCGGGATTATTTTTGGGGTGAAGATTCAAATGCATGGAATAACTGGCCAGAAGGATTTTTTAGAAAATATGATATCAAGAGAAAGGGCAGTGTTAATATTGATTTTTCTTTGTGTAAGGACACAACTCCTGAAGGAGCAACTAATACTTATTTGATACACCCAATAATTAGTTTGTTATACAGCATCAATGGGCAAAAGCTTTCAGAAGGACAGAAGCCTTATGAATGTAGCCTTTCTCTTAGCACTTCCTTTGATAAAGATTGTAATGTTGAAGATTATGATTCTTCAAGTTCAGAACCATGTGATGTGCCGAAGTTTTTTTAATTGATGAGATAATTATCTAAAATTTAGCAAGAAATATGCTTGCTTTGGTTTATGGATGACTTGCAGTAGTTATTTAATGTTATTGATAGCATGGTTAAATATCATTGGTGTTATAATTATTTACCTTGGTTGTTAATCTATATTAAAAATCAATAAAGGAACCAGAAATTTTAGATTATAGAGAAACCTAGACTGTCACAAATTAATAAACTTCCCAAGGATAAATTGGGACATCTGTAAGGAAATTTCCGATTTTTGAACCTTGGATTGAGTGTTTCATATTTCCTAAAAAAGTGCCTTTTTGCAGTGTTGAAGTTGTCAATCTTCCTTCTGCCCTTAATTTTAATATTTCTTTGCTGAAATAAGCTCCACCAGGCATTTCAATATCTTCTGGTTGGTTTTGATAATTAGCCATAAAATCCTGGTTTTGTGCAAGATATGCATCTGCAAGCTGAATTGTTTTTTCACAATCACTTACTGATTCTTTATTAATTCTTGGTGTAAATGACGCACAGCTTGCTAAAAGTGTGAAAACTAATGGAAGTGTAACTTTTTTTGTTAAGCCCTTATTTTCCATACCACTCTTTAGTGACACCTATTTATAAATGTTGTGGTTTTCAAGTTTGTGCTATAATAAGCTGGTAATAATACTAACTTATTAACTTAGTACTAGACACTTAATTATAATAGCCTGCCTGTAGTTAAATTAAACTGCTTTAGTAAGGTATCAGCTTATATAACTGTCTAAAACAGCCAATTTTATTAACTGCCTTCACAACTAATTACTAAAATGCCATATCAATTTACAAATCTATGCTCCTTGCATAATGCCCGACAATCGGAGTTTCTTTCTCCTGCCCGCTTAGTGAATTAATCAATGCTATTACCCAAATAATAAAATACATCACCCATAAAACCGGAACAGCTAAAATTCCGATAATTGTTAGGACTAACAGCACAGTTAGGACTTTTACAACTATTCCTGTTACAAACAAGATAAGACTTTGCTTTGCATAAAATATAACATATTTGTTATCTTTTTTCGCTATTAATGCAATAATAAAACCAACTACGCTTAGCAATACAGCTAAAAATGCGAATAGCTTTGAATCTCTTTGTTCGGATTTTTTATATTTCATATTTATGCTACCTACCTTTTTTTATGTGTCATTAATAAGTGGTTTTCCTTTTTAAAATTTTTCAAATTCAAATTACACCAAACTAAAAAATGAGCCTGCTCGGATTTGAACCGAGGACCCCTGCCTCTCTCAGACTAATCCAAGAGAAAGTAACTCTTGTGAATTACGCTCATATAAGAGCAGTGCTCTAACCAGGCTGAGCTACAGGCTCATAAATACTCCAGCCTTATTCCATATTTAAAGTTTTTTAATTGTTTTGATTGATATGGTAAAACATCCCTTCAAGGTAATTAATAAATAAATAAATAAATAAATAAAGATACTAACTTATCAGTTAGGGCCAATAATTATATAACGACTCTATATGTAATCTTAGTTATAACCTTTATATACTAATTTACTAATATTATTTAACATTTAAAAACTCAAAAATTCTCTAATTGTTATGACAAACATTTTATATTCTATTCTAATAAGCAGTATCATTGTAAGCTTGATTTCTTTAATTGGATTATTTTTCTTGTCTGTTAAAATAAAAAAGCATAGCAGTTTTCTTTTTATTCTGATTGCATTTGCAGCAGGCGCAATGCTTGGAAATGCGTTTTTCCATATTATGCCAGAAGCCCTGGAAAAAATGCCGGCTTTAACATTCTCATTAATTTTTCTCTCTGGGTTTATTGCTTTTTTTATTATAGAAAAAATAACTCACTGGAGGCATTGTCATGATGGAAAGTGTGATGAACATAGTGTAAAACCTTTTGGTTACCTTAATATTATAGGAGATGGAGTCCATAATTTTATTGATGGGATTTTAATTGCAATTTCTTATTTAGCAAGTTTTCCAATTGGATTTGCAACAACAATTGCTGTAATTAGCCATGAAATACCCCAAGAAATAGGAGATTTTTCTGTTTTGGTTTATAGTGGTTTTACAAAGAAAAAAGCTTTAGCATTTAATTTTTTTTCTGCTTTACTTGCGATTATTGGGGCTTTGTTAGGCTTTTTTTTATTAAAAAACATGAATCTGATCTATTATGTTCTTCCTTTAGTTGCAGGAAGCTTGGTCTATATTGCAACAACAGATTTAATTCCTGAACTGCATAAAGAATTAAAGATTTCTAAGTCAATAATTTTAACAGTTTCTTTCTTGCTTGGTTTGGCTGTTTTGTATTTGCTGAGGGTTTTGATTTAAGGGTTGGTTGTTGTGCTAGTGTATATCATTAACTAAAATCGTTTAATATTGTCTGTTTCACCTTTTAGTTAGCTATGATCAATCTTTTTCTAATGCCTAAAATTATCTTAAAATTAGGTCTTAACTGTTAGATCAGATTGGTATCTAGTTATTAAAACTCTTACAATTACCTTTTTATACTTCCATGTTTCTGTTAAATTATGTTAATTGGACTTGTAGGGAAGCCTTCTTGTGGAAAAAGCACGTTTTTCAAAGCAGCAACTTTAGCAGAGGTTGAAATAGCTTCTTATCCTTTTACAACTATTAAGCCAAACCATGGGGTGGGTTATGTCAAAGTTGAATGCATTGATAAAGAATTTAAAGTTCAGTGCCAACCAAGCCATGGTTTTTGTATTAATCATTTTAGGTTTGTGCCTGTTGATTTGATGGATGTTGCTGGCTTGGTGCCTGGAGCAAGCGAGGGGAAGGGTTTAGGCAATCAGTTTTTAGATGATTTAAGAAATGCAGATGCTTTTATCCATATTGTTGACAGCTCTGGGCTGACAGATGAAAATGGCAAACCAACTGAAAATTATGATCCTTGCAAAGATATTGAATTTTTAGAAGATGAATTAAATAAGTGGTATGCTAATATTTTAAAGAAAGTATGGAAAACGTTTGCAAGACAAACTGAAATAGAAGATAAGGATTTCGCAAAAGCTGTTGCAAAGCAATTCAGTGGATTAAAAGTTGATGAATATCATGTTAAAGATGTTTTAAAGCAAGGAAACTTTAGCAACAAACCAGCAAGTTGGAATGATGAAGAGGTTAAAATATTTGCCTCTATGTTAAGAAAAAAATCAAAACCAATGATTATTGCTGCGAATAAAGTTGATATGCCCCAAGGAAGAGAAAATTATTCAAAGCTTAGGGCAGAGTTTCCTAATTTGGTTATTATACCTTGCAGTGCAGATTCTGAATTAGCTTTAAGAGAAGCCGCAAAAGCAGGTTTAATTAGGTATATTCCAGGGGAAAAAGAATTTAAGATTGTGGGTGAATTAACAGATAAACAAAAATCTGCTTTGGCAGTTATAAAAAAAAATGTTCTTGATATTTTTTCAGAAGGAACAGGAGTGCAATCTGTGTTAAATTCTGCTGTTTTTTCCTTGCTTAAGTATCTTGCAATTTTCCCTGCAGGAGCTCACAAACTTGCGGACAGCAAAGGACGAATACTGCCAGATTGCTTTTTAATGCCAGAAGGAAGTACTGCTTTAGACTTTGCATATTATCTTCATACAGACTTTGGAAAGAATTTTATCAAGGCAATTGATGCGCGAAGCAAGAAAGCTTTAGGCAAAGATTATAAATTAAAGCATAGAGATGGAATTGAAATTGTGACGAAGTAAAAGGTTTTGGTACAGCAGTAAGTTTATAAATTAAAACACATTGATATAAAGTATGAAACTAACAGTATCGCAATATGTTGTTTTTTTAGCAAAACCTATTTTATTAGCGATGATCTCTGGATTAATTTTTACATTCTTGATAAACCCCGCAAATGCAGTATTTCAGGTATCAGAAGTAGCCATAAGCATATACATACAAGTTATGTTTTTGGGGTTTATATTTTTCTCTGCATTTTTACTAGTGCGCGTAGATGAAGAATGGAAGAAAACGCATGAAGCAATTCTTAAAAAAGATTTTAATTTGTTTAAACTTGAATCACCAAAGAGGATACCTGCCAGTGCGACAATAACTTATGCACTTGTAACAATTTTTGCAGCCACATCTTTTTATTTTTTTCACTATGAATCAGAATTATTAGGATTAGTTATAACTACTGGAACTTCTTTTATATCTTTGTTAATAGCATTAGTTGTATTTGATTTGGATGACCCTATTAACGGGTTTATAGTGGTTGAAAACGTTCCAAAGGCTTGGTTGGAAAAATTAGTAGAAAAATAATAATGCTTGAGACTGACCTCTGCATCACTTGACTCTTTACCTGTTCCACTTTATAAAACTTAACACGAATTAATTCTAATTGTCCATTTAAGAGTTAACTATATAAATTTCCCCGGATTTTATATATCATGAAAAGAAGATCTCATGTTCCTTCACTTGCAAAAAGAATTCTAACTCTTTTTTACCCTTCTTAGCATCTTGTCCCTTTCTTTTGCCTGCTCTTCAAACCTTTCAGCTTCTGCAAGCCAATATTCTTTAGTTGTGTCTTTACTTCCTTTTCCTGTTTCTGCTTTTACTCTGTGCTTTTTTGCCTGTTCTAGCAAACTTCCTATCTGCTTTTTTAGTCTTTTTTCTCTTTTAACCATTTTTCAACATCTTTTATTTTCTTGTTGATATAATTCATAAGCTTTTCTGCTTCTTCTCTTTTTAACCCATAACCCAAGGTGTTTCTGCTTTTAACATTTAGGTATATCTCATAAGCATTTAAACTTCCAGAAATTTTCTTTATTAACATTAAAAATTCTCTTTTGCTCCATTGCTCTTTTTTTCTTATGCAGTCAATAATATACAGAGTTCTTAATCTTAATATTAAGGAATAAGTAGCTGCATCACTTACATTTTCTCCTGCCTCTTTTGCTAATTTAATATACCTATTTACAACATTCATGGCAGATTTGGTTGTTTCCACATGGTATTTTAAGTTTTTTTTGGTTAAAGGATGGTTTTTGTATTCTTTAATTAAATCTTCATTGGTAATTATTTTTGCCTCTTTAATCATCGCTAATACTGGCAGGGCATTTTCATTTAACTGCCTTTGTACCTCTTCTTTTGATATAAATATTATCTCATATTTACCTCTTACGATTTTTTTATTTACCCCTGATGTCACAACTAAGATATCAACATCACTGTCTATGTTTTGCTCATTTCTTGCATAACTTCCGACTATATATGCTCCAAAAGTTTTTTTCAGCAAACCCTCATTTGCTATAATCTCTAAGACATCTTTTTCTATATTTAATGGCTCTAACACTACTTTTACTGTAGCATTTAACCATTTTTTAGGCAAAAGCACGCCAGCAGAGTTTCCTACTCTAACAGCCTTTCTTATTATTTCCATATTGTTATAACAAGTTATAACTTTATAAATCTTTGTTTTTTTGTTGTTTATTAGAGCAATACATGCAGACAGAATAAATTATTTAAATCTCCGAGAATTCATAGAATCATGAAAAGAAGCTCTCATGTTCTTGCACTTGCAAAAAGAATTGTTAAACAACTTAAGCCTTTTTGCAGAAGAATTGAAATTGCTGGAAGCATTAGGAGAAAAAATCCAAATCCAGGAGATATTGATATTGTTTTGATTCCAAAAAGCAGGGGAGAGTTAGAAGAATTTATGTCTAAAAAAGCTAAATTCCTGCAAGGTGGAGAGCATGAATCTACATGGCGTGTTGAAAGAATTAAAGTTGAGTTGTATTATACAAAGAGCGAAGAATGGGGTGCAACTCTCTTGGCATATTCTTCAAAAAAAGGTGTGGGTATAGGTTTAAGGATTATTGCTAGATTAAAAGGTTTTAAATTAAGTTCTCACGGTTTGTTTAACAGGAAAACAGGTAAGAGAATTGCAGGAAAAACAGAGAGGGAGATTTATAGGGCTTTGGGGAGAAAGTGGAAGCCGGCTGAAAAGAGGTAGAAACGTTTATTTATTAGTTAAAAAGAAAACTCCAATTAAACCAAGAATAAACAAAACAGCCCCAATAATATTAAAAGTTGTTTGTGCTAAATTTCCAATGGCATTGCCAGTTATATTAGATGAAAAAAAGAATAGAGAAACAATAAATGATAAAACAACAGCTGCTATTCTTGTTTCTTTTGGGATAGAATAGAAAAATCTTGTTACTGAACCAACTTTTTTGCTTAATACCTTTTCTAATAATTGAACTCTCTTTTCAAGAGTTTTTCTATTTCGAGCATTAAATTTTTCAAGATTATCAGCCCTGTCGTCGTGAGACAATGCACTTCTATAATCCCTTAAGGCTGGTAAATAATCACCAGTTTGCTTTCTTAAATTTCCCGCCTGTATCATTAAATCTCTTTTCCTGGATTCTGGAGTGTGCTCCTTTTCCCAATGAGTTTTATGGGGGTCACTATCATCGTCCCAACGAAGATCAGGAACATTTCTTTCGTAGTCTTTTGCTATTTTTCTTTTTTCATCATCACTTAATTCTGCATATTCATTTGTTGATTGAAGACCAATATCCTGTAATGGGATTCCACCACCAAGATATTCAAGAGATACATCTTCTTTACTTCTACCTTTCTTTCCCATTAATTCCTTTAGGCAAACTACCTTTTTAATCTTTTCTCCAAAGAACCTTTGGAGAGATAGAGATTGGGTTATTGATTTTAAAAATCAATTCCTAAAATTTTCTTTATAAATAAATCGATTTCTTTAATTCTCCCTTTGTTAAGAGAAACCTGTAATCCATATGGCGTTGATTTTGTTATTAAGAACTCTTTTTTAATAAGCTCTTTTGCGATTTTGTTGATGTCTTTTCCCAAATGTCCTGGAAAACCTCTTCTTAATATATCAAAGTGTGTGTGAACGCCCCCAATTACTTTTTTTCTTCTTAAGTGATATAGCATGGTGGCTTTTATCTTATCTTCATTATCAAATTCCATAAAAAGCATGAAACTCTGTTAATATTTAAATGTTTCTAACTTTGAAATATAAAAACATAAAGAGAAACATTTATAAACATAATACCAATATTAATAATAATGAAAAACGAAACATTATTTATTGAGATTTTTGGGGGCAATCCAGTTATAAAAGTTATAGATTTTCTTATAACTTATCAGGCATTTGATTATCCATTAACAGAAATAGCTAAAAATTCAGGTGTTAGTTATTCAACACTTCAAACATTCTGGAAAAATCTTGAAAGAAACAAAATAGTTATTAAAACAAGGAGAGTTGGCAAATCAGATTTATACAAATTAAATACTAGTAATTTGGCTGTTAAACAATTAATAAATCTTGATTGGAACCTTATACGTGGAGCAGAGCAAGAAGTTTATGCTTGATTCTTCAAAAAGAGCCTTGGGAGAGGTAATTAAGGATAAGTTATTAGTTCAGAAATTTGCCAATATCTTTTTGATTCTGGTTTAATTTTTTTTGGTTTTGGAAAATATTGCGTTAACATTTTCATCATTTTTTCGAAATCTTTTAATACTTGTCCAGCTGGTCTTTGTTCTTTATAATAATCAATTTTGTTGTTAATTGTTTTCATGCTAGCATCATTAAGTTTATATATAAAAACTTTGTGGTAATCTTGAACAGGTGAAAATTTAATTTTCTAAAAACCAATTTCACCTATTGCTCTTAATACTGCTTTAATTTCATTAATGGTTTTTTGTTGCTCTTTTTTATTTGACATTCTTACAAATTTTATTAATAAATTACTTAATTCTTCTTTTCCCAGCATCTTTATCTTAAAACCATCTGTAACAAAATAAAATCTAAAAGCATTGTATTTTAATTCTTTAATAATTATCCCCCCAACATTTCCAACAAGCTTGCCTTTATGGGGATTTTCTTCAAGACTTTCTATTAAATCTATAATTTTATGGGCTTCACCTTTAAACTTTTTTTCTATTTCTTTAAGCAGAGAGAAGACTATCTCAACCTTGGCCATTTTTTATTAAGTTCTTTTCTTGCTTCTTCTATAGAAATAGTCCCTTCTTCATTCATTAACAAATCATGGAGTTGCCTTTTTATTGCACTATCTAAAAGCTTGGATATTATGTCTGAGTAAGTTTCCCCCTTATTTCCAAATTCTTTGATTTTATTCTTCAATTCATTTGGCAAAGAAATTGTTGTATTTTCCATTTTTATAATAGTTATATTTATTATAATTATTATAAGCATTATAATTTATAAACCTTTCTATCTTGTATGTGTAACAAATAAAATTATAAAAAAAGGCAAGAAAAAGAAACATTAATAAAATCCTTTTTATATTATCCTTTTATGAATGTATTATTAATTGGATGCGGAAGAACTGGTAGAGCAATCGCCGAAAATCTAATTGATTTAAAGTTTGTCAAAACTCTCTTTCTTTACAGTAGAACCCCAAAAAGTTCAAAGGCATTAGCTTATGATTTAGATAATAAAAAAGTTATAGTTGTAGATGAGATAAAAAATTTGAAAGACATTGATTACATAATTATTGCACTATCTGGTATGAGTGACAGCGCAAGAGAAGAAAGCTTTTATCAAAGAAAAACAACTTATGAAGTCAGACAAGATGAATTAAAGCTTAGCAAGAAATCTGTCTGCTTTAGCTGACAGATGAATTGCGTTACTTATTTATTTCTAATTTAGTTTGATTATGAATGGGCTGGTTTCTAGCCCATTGAAAGTCTA